>ERZ779869.242-NODE-242-length-70634-cov-13.013304_pt1 | contig 70634 bp, 73 predicted proteins | sample MGYA00511557_ERZ779869 | MGnify/ENA primary metagenome ERZ779869 (study PRJEB29588, sample SAMEA2154620) | human gut metagenome | biome: human gut; feature: human-associated habitat; material: faeces | place: Denmark | collected 2008/2010 ... | reverse complement strand
TGCTGAAAATAGAATAGAAACTAAATTAGATGATGAAATTACTAGATCTACTAATGCTGAAAATAGAATAGAAACTAAATTAGATGATGAAATTACTAGATCTACTAATGCTGAAAATAGAATAGAAACTAAATTAGATGATGAAATTACTAGATCTACTAATAAAGATGAAAACCATGATAGTAGATTAAATGCCTTAGAGGGTAAATCTCATACACAAAATACTGACTTAGGAACTACTAATTCTACCTTTCAATTAAAATATAATACTGGTAATAAGATTAAACATGAATCTGATGCTATATCTGTAAGGAACTCTGCAGACACAGATTATGTTAATTTTATTGCTAATAATGCTACATTTAAAGGAGATCTTTTAGTAGAAGGAAAATCTTTTGTTACAGAAGCTGAAACTGTTGAAATTAAAGATAATCTACTTCTTTTAAACAAAGGAGAAGTCGGATCTGGTGTTACTAAAGGAATGGCTGGTTTAGAAATAGATAGAGGAACAGAACCTAACTATCAAATTGTCTTTGATGAATCTGATAATAGACTTAAAGCTGGAGAGATTGGAGATATTCAATGCTTAGCTTTAAGAGATGGAGATGATAGTATGACTGGTGGAATGTTTACTTCATGGGATGCAACCACCAAAAGACTAAAAACTACCAATATTGTTCCTGAAGACAGAGAACTTATATTTAGTGGGCCTAAAACAGTTAGTTTGTTCTATTCAGATATATATGAGGGATTGGCACTGAGTAAAATGGGCGATGGTAGTTTTATAGCAATCTCTCCATCCTCTGCAGAAATAAAAATAGATTCTAAACCAGATGACATATATTATTCTGGAAATATTAAAGCTGATAGTTTTGTACGATCTACAGATAAATCCCCAGCTTTACATGAAGCAGATCTAGTAAATGATCTAACTACAGGAGGTGCTACTAAACCTCTAACAGCAGAACAGGGTAAGTTATTAAAATCCTCTATTGACGGTTTAAGTACAGATCTATCTAAATACGCTTTACTTGCTGGCAATAATACTTTTAGTGGGAGCAATACATTCGCTTTAAATAAATTTCAAGTTGGAACAGGTAGTTTATTTAGAGTAAACGCAGACACAAATCTTATTGTGAATGGCATTGTTACAGGAGGTTGGAATAAAGAATTAGTGTATTATTCAAGAGAAGCATCTTCTTCCACAGCTGTAAAAAGAGGAGCTTTCGGTATAAAAGCAGATGGGGCAACAGAACCTTTAGATACTGATTATTTATATTTATCAGTAGGAAAAGAAAACTGGAGTAGTGCCCAGTATAAATTTCAAGCTAATAAATTAATAGTTCCAAATACCTGGAGATTAGGAACAATATCTGACTTTAACTTAATTACAGTTAATGATGTTAATGAGGTTAGATTTGGTTCCAACAGTATTCCGAATTGTTTAGTTTCCAACAACACAGACATAACTCATGTTAGAGGTTCAGATAATTATAAAATCTACGACTCCTATAACCTCCCCAACCCTGTTCAAAAGACTGATCTAGCATCTTATTTACCTTTGGCAGGAGGCACACTTACTGGGGATTTAGTGTTAAGTAACAATAACTATATAAAAGGAATTGTATCCACTGGAACCCCCATACAAATACTTGGACTCAATTCTTCCAATACTATTTCAGTAGGTAACGGTTCTTATAATTTACTATTATACACTGGAGCATCAGATATATCACATTGGAAAGGTGGTACTAGTTACAAAATTTGGGATGCAAGTAATGTTTCAAGACCTCTTGATTATGTGGACGGTTCTGCTGACAGTGTAACTAGTGTTTATACTAGAATCTTGGATTTAAATGGAACTAGATATTCATTTATAGGAACAGGAACTGCTGTTGTAACATTATTCGCTCCTACCACTGCTGGCACTTCAGGTCAGGTACTCCAATCACAAGGAGTTGGTAAGGCACCTATTTGGGTAGATGGAGATACAGTTGGTGGAAGCAGTGTTTCTCTTGATGGGAAGAATACTTGGACAGGCGTAAACATTTTTTCTGGAACTGGTCTTGTTACTAATCAATATGATTCTGGAAGCACAGAAATTCCTGCTACCACTAATTATTCTATTAGGCTCGCATGTAGTGGTTCTTATGATAATTATGGTTTTGGTGCGGTTAAATCAGAAGAAATAGGAAATAAAAAATCATACGCTTACATACAAACACCTTCAGGATACTTTACTTTTGATAATTCTGGTTCTCTTTATACAACTATCGGTAGTACCAAGTATGAGTTCTGGAATAAACAGAATTTAGCGAAACCTATTATTTATAATACTAATTCTAATGGAGATGGTATTTTATATAAAGGAGATAGCACCTCAAACAGGATTGATAGTCTTGAATTAGTGGGGATCTTGCCGCCAACGAATAATGCTGTGCCATTAACAAGTGGGGGAATTGGTGGACTTGGTAATATTGAAAATGCTTACGCGGAAGCGTATATAAGTGATGTTCATGCTAATAATATACTTGTATCAAGATTTCCTGTTAAAGACTCACAAAATTATTTTGAAATCACTGCTAATGGGATGTATTTTTATGATATGGAAAATCAGAAAAAATATAAGTTAACTATGGAACAAGTCTCATAATAAACTAATTAAAATAAAGTATGATAATTTACAACACTAAAGAAGAAGCTAAGGCAGTTCTTAGAAATAGGAATCTGCCTTTTGGTTCTTCCATAATTTTAAATTCTAAAGAAGGAGATCTGTTAGGCATTCAAACAGAGAAAGAGATTAAGTTCTTAGATATGAATACTCTACCTCCTTCTAATGGTAAAACAAATCAAGTTCTTAAACTAGATGAAAATGGTAATGTAGTTTGGGCTGATGATGAGATGAGAGATATTGTAGATAATCTTAATAGCACTGATACAGATAAAGCTCTTAGTGCTAATATGGGTAATTATCTACAAGATAATAAATTTGATAATGATTTTATAAACAACATTCCTTTAATCTCAACAGTTGCATTTGTACAGGAATCTGGTAAGTTAAATGCTTCATTTACTAAATATACATACACTAAAAAAAATAATAGCTTTGGTAGTACTAGTTATAAACTAGAAATACCTTTAGCTACTGCTAGTGCTAATGGAGTATTAAGTGTAGACCACTTTAAACTATTGACTAGTATAGTTACCAATGCTAGTACTATAACTAATGGTATAGTGCATGCATTTACTGCTCCTACATATACAGCAACTACTGTCAGTCTTAATTCAAGCGTATTATATAAAAATGCCAGCAATGCTTGGGTAACTACTTCTAATAATAAAAGTATCTCAGCAGCAACTACTACTAATGCAGGAGTGATGTCTGCAGCAGATAAAGTTAAATTAAATAGTGCAGTTATTAATACTACATCAGCTACTAAAGATACTTTAGGACTAGTTAAACAAGCAGCTGACCTAACAGACCTTGGAGCAGATGCTGATTTAGCTGGTGTTATAGCTCAATTTAATCAATTATTAGCCAACTTAAAAGCAGCTGGTATAATGTATCAAACAGTTTAAAATAATATGTCTAGAGTGTTCTATGATAGTAAATTAGCCAAATTTCTATTGTTTGATGGTTACACCACCATTATGTTATTTGGTTTTATATTTACTAAGTATAAAAAACTAATGCCTTCTACATTAAGGCATGAGAAGATTCATTGTAAACAGTATGAAGACTGTTTAATTGCTTTCTTATTACCTTTTATTTTATTAGGTATCTTACATAGTTGGTGGTGGATGATTCTTTATCCTTTAATGTTCTATATATTGTATGGCATAGAATGGGCTATTTCTATGATTTATAATACAATTAGAATGTTAATAGTGGATAAAAGGTTTCATCCCATTAGAGCTAATGATAAAGCCTATTATGCATCTGCTTTTGAGATGGAAGCTTACGATAATGAAGGTAAAATAGACTATTTAAAGACAAGAAAAAAGTTTGCTTTCATAAAATATTATGGAAAGGTTTAAACATTAACTATAGAATTTTGTATAGTTTTTAAAAATTTTGAAAATTTCTCATCTAACACCTTATCTTTGTATTGGAATTAATTGGCCAATATTCCAATATAAACTAACTAACAACTTAAATTTTAAAAACAGGGCAAGAGTTTCGATGATGCTGCTTCTAAGGGAGTAGCAGGTGCAGGTCTTGGATTGACATACTAGTCCCATATAATAGAAATATTATATGCAAATCCCTTGAATTGCTGGAAAGTCCTAATATTTAGGATAATCAGCAGCCAAGCTTTATATTAATTATAAAGAAGGTTCAGAGACTATCTAGAAATAGAGTACATCACAAGCTAATGGTGATGGAAGTAGGGGACATCTGAAAAGATGATGATATAGTCCAAACTACATGTATATATAAAGATGTAGAAGTTCATTAGAGAACTGTGTAGAGCTTGCAACTCTATATGAATAAATTGTAGGTATAGCTGGAACAGCTCTAGGTTTGTGGGCACTAGTAAAAAATGGTGGTAATCTTTTAAGTGGTATTGGTAGTGGAGAAACTATTATAGCCAATAATACTTTAGGTTATGGAGCCACTGCAGCTGGTGGATTTGGATATTCACCTTCTGAAGTATATATGTCTGCTAAACAATGTGAAGATAATATTGCATTAACTAGAGCAATCTATGATATTCGCATTAAAGACTTGCAAGAGAAGACTGGTATTTATAATTATTTTAACGATAAATTCTGTCAGGTTGAGAAACAGGTAGCTGCTTTGGAACAAGCTAAACCTTATGAGCAAAAGATTTTGGAATTGCAATTCCAATTAGCTCAAAATCATTCAGACAGTTATACTGATAAGAAAACTTGTGGAGTAATTTATGGAGTGAATGTATTGCCTGAAACTCCAGTAGTAACAGGTTATGAAGGAGCTAATGGTCCTTGGGGATCATGTGGTTGCCCTAGAGTAGCTACTTCTTCTAGTACTCCTGCTGCATAATTAATGGGGAGATTAATTTCTCCCCTAATTTAATCTTATTACTATGAAAAATATAGCAGAACAATTAGCTGAACAAGCTCAATTAGCACAAGAAAGATTAGGTCAATTATCTAATAATAATATTCAGAAATTACCTAAATCAGTGTCTGAAGAGATTTTAATAGAATTATCTGGTGTATCTGAAACAGATATGCTTACTATGAATACTATTCCAGAATTTATAGAGGCAAATAATCTTTATAACCAACACTTTCAACTGTTCCTTCTAAATAGATTTAAAGAAGAATTTAGTTCTACTAAAGAAGGAAGAATTATTTCTGAGAACCTATTAAAAGTTATCAGAGAATGTAAATCTAAAGCAGTTGAAATTAATAAGCAGAAGTTAGAAGATTTAGAAGAATATAAGAAACATCAGCTTGAATTTGAAGAATGGTTAAAAGAAAAGAATAAGTTATGATATCAGATGTAGAAATTTTTAAACAAATAGCTCCTAGATGGATTAAAAATATTATAGTGCAGCTAACAGGAAATAGTTTTGGTACTAAACTAATACTTCCTTTAGTTGATGAAATAGTAGAAAACAAAATAAGTTCTTTTGTTAGCTTACTGGCAGATTCAGAAGGTAATCTGCATCTAGATAGATTACTGGATAAATATCTCAAACTAATTGATGAGGTAGGAGGATTTAAGTTTAAGCTTAGTGATCTTCCTAATGTTCCTAAAGGTTTAGCTAGTTTGATTAGTAATAAGACTTATGAGATAGAAAGATCTGATCTTGAATCTCTAAAAACCTTATTTAATAATGCTAAGAATGAACAAGTTAAAATAGATCAGTTATGAGACAGTTAATGAATAAACTATTTGGATCTAGATATAATTCTGACATGTATAGAGACTTTGAAAACAAAAGAAACTATGAAGATATGAATATGTCTAGAAGGTATTCTAACAAACCATTTGAGCAAGAGAACTATCAGAACAGATCTTTTGAAAAGACTGGTAAGGATAAAGAATACTGTGATACTAGAATGATGGAACATGTTAGAGAACATGGATATCATCTAGATAAAGAAATGCTTGACTATGGTCTATTACTATTAGATTTTGAAGATGAAGAGCCTTGGTCAGTTGAAGAAACTGAAAGAGCTAGAAAGAATAATAATCTTCATTTTACTGGAGAGTTTTCTCCTGTAAATAAATATGATTTTAACTTTATTATGAATAAGAAGAAAGTTAAAGAAAAATATGAAGGTAAGTCTATTAATGAGCTTGCTTATAATACATATAAGTCTTTAACTGATGATTCTTTTCCTTATCCTGAAGCTAAAGCATATTTCATTTTCTTAACCTATTTGTATAGTACTATGGCAGAGAAACATGACCTTTTTAGATAATTTAAATTATAGCCCTCTATCTTAATTGATAGGGGGCTTTTTTATTTTTAATAAGTTTTATTATGAAGTTAGTTTTAAAAAGAATAAATAATCAAGATACTTACTGTGAAGGTGAGTTATATATAGATGGAATTAAGTTCTGTTCTACAATAGAAGATACAGATAGAGGATTAGATAATAATATGTCTGTAGAAGAGATTAAGTCTAAGAAAGTATATGGAGAGACAGCTATTCCTAAAGGAACATATCAAATCACTTTAGATGTTGTTAGTCCTAAATTTAAAAACAGATCTTGGGCACTATTCTGTGAAGGTAAATTACCTAGACTATTAGATGTTCCTGGATTTGATGGAGTATTAATACATGTAATGAACTCTGCACTAGAATCATCTGGATGTGTAGGAGTAGGAATTAAAGATAGAGATGGTCATATTTGTAATAGCACACAAACATTTAAAGACCTATACTATAAATTAAAGTCAGCAACAGATCAAATAACTATAACAATAGAATAATATGAGTTTAAAATGGAAATTATACCTAGCAGCATTCTTTGTGTTTCTAGGATTAGTATGTACTATTAGCTTTCAAGCTAAATATATTAGTAAACAAAAAGCTAATATAGAAAGACTATCACATAACCAAGAAGCTTTGACATCAGAGATAGTTAACTTTAAAACTAAAGATTCTCTTAATGCTGCAACTATTAAATCACTAGTAGTTACTACAGAAGAATATAAAAGCTTTAATGAAAGCTCTAGGAAGCAAATAGAGGCCCTAAATATCAAATATAAGAGACTTTTAAAAGTAAATCAAACAATTACTCAAGAGAATCAAAATCTCCTCTTAAATAAGCTAATAGACACCTTATATTTAAAGGATACTATTATTAAAACAATTACAGCCACATATAGATCTCCTTATTTAGATTTAGATGTTATAGACTTAGGAGATAGATACAAAATAGAATATCAATCTAGAGATACTATAGATCAGATACTAGAAAATATTCCCAAGAAATTATGGTTTATTAAATATGGAACTAAAGGATTTAAAACTACATATGTAAATAAAAATCCTAATGCTAAAGTAACAGGATCATCAGATTATATCTTCAAAAATAAAGTTTGGAAAAAGCTATAAAATTTTGTATCTTTGTATCTTAATTTTAAACACTATAGAATGAAGACAAGAGAATTAATATTTAGAGTATTACAGTTTTTATCTATTAACTCAGATGATTCCATTCAAGACTTTTCTGAGGAATATATATATAATGTATTAATAGATAAAAGAGCTTTACTTTTAAAACAACACTACAAAGATGCTAGGAAGGCTGTTCCTAGATCTTGTTATCAAACATTAAATGTTCCATTAGAAAAGATTAGAGTGGTTCCAGACTTAAAATATTCAGAAGTATTATTAAGATCTGTAGACAATATTCCTGAGATGGTAGACTTTGCACAAGAAGCTGGAGTGGCTACTACTATTATAATGAGTACAGACTATACAGCCATTCCTTTTAATCTAGTTACATTTGAAAGACTTCCTACTGTTGGTTCTAGTAGATGGACTAAAGATCTATTATATGTAGCTTTAGGAAATGAAAGATTGTATTTAAAATCGTTTAATCCTTCTTTCACTAACCTAAGTAAAGTATTAATATTTGGAGTATTTTCAGATCCATCTAAAGTGTACTATGCTAATGGAAATGAAGGAGATTTTTATGAACAAGATTTTCCTTTAGACACCTCTATGGTAGATCCAGTAATTAAACTAACATTAGATGAATTAACTAGAATACAAAGACCTAAAGATATTGTAAATGATGGAGAAGGAATTGAAGACCAACGATCAAGAGTGTAGGCCAGATAAAAGGGTTCATAAATTTAGTAATTCTTATGGTATAGAAGACTATTGGAGATATTACTGTAGAAACTGTAAAACTATTCCTTATGCTAGATATAAAGAGATATTAGAGTATATTCTTAATGAATATGCTCTTCTTATTTCTGATAAAGCTATGGATATGAAATTTCCTTATAGACTAGGACAGATTAGAATAACAAAATGTTTTGTGACAACTAAGTTTGAGGGCGATGAAATAGTTAATAATATGCCTATAAACTTTAAAGCTACTAATGAATTATGGAAATCTGATCCTGAAGCTAAAAAGAATAAACAGTTAGTGTATCTTTTAAATCAACATTCTGATGGTTATATGTACAGTATTAGATATACTGTCTCAGATATAGCTGATAGGTATAACAAACTAAGATTTCTTAAATATAGACCTGCTAGAGCGATGACTAGAAGATTTGCTAAGAATATAAAAGAACACAAAATAGACGCACAAGAACAAGAGAGATATGAGGTATGTGAAACTAATTGAACTGATTGATAGACTTAAGAGTAACAACATAATGGCTGATTTAAATTATGAAGCGGTAGTAATATATGTTACAGATTTCTTTCATATTTTAAATTCTCCTAAGTTACTAAAAGATTTCAAGACAGATCCAGATATAGAGATAAAAGATTACATGGGGAAACTACCATGTAATTTTGTTAAAGAAGTTCAAGTGAGAATGAGACATCATAATAATGATAAAGCTTTCATTCCTATGAGAAAAGCTACAGATTCCTTCCATCCAGTAGGACAACAGCAATGTTATCAAGAAGGTCCTTCAGACATAACTTATACTATTAATAATGGTATGATTTATACATCATTTAGAAATGGATTTGTAGAGATGGCTTATAGAGGGATAGTAGTTGATGAAGATGGTATTCCAATGGTTCCAGAAAACTTTGCTATTATGAGAGCTTTAATAGACTATATTAAGGTTCAATACTATACAATACTAGTAGAGAATATGAAAATGCCTTATCAAGTACTACAGATGGTAGAACAAAGATATGCATGGTCTATTGGTAGAGCTAGTACTCAACTACATCAGATGTCTTTAGATGAAGCAGAAAGCTTTACTAATATAGTTAATAGACTTATTCCTGATCTTAGACAACATGATAAATATTATTCTTCACTAGGAACCAAAGAATATTTAAGAGTACAATAATATGGGAATACCTAAAATAGAAAAACACTTGATTAGAGGAATTAATCAAGATGTATCAAAATCTAAATTCAGCAATGAATATGCATATGAAATAAGAAACGCTAGACTATTAGCCACTGATAGTCAAACAACATTTGCTGTAACTAATGAAAGAGGAAATAAAGAATATAAGATAACAGATGATAAAGGAAATTCATTGGCTATTAAAGGTATTATTATAGGACACTGTGAGATTAAAAATTATATAGTTTTATTTACACATCAAGAAAATCCTTCTACAGATAGAATATATAGGATATGTACAGATAATAATCAAATGATTACTATCCTAGAAGGAAATATGAATTTTAATCTTAACCATAAGATAGAAACTATAGGGTGGTATGAATCAGATTCTATCATTAAAGTTTATTGGGTAGATGGTTTAAATCAACCTAGATATGTTAATATAGCTGATGGAGCAGAGAACGATATAGATATTATAGATTTTATTCCTGAAATTAGTTATGGTGATATTAAAGTGGAACAAACAACAGGAGGAGTATTCACAGCAGGATTAGTTCAATATGGATATAATCTATATAGAAAATATGGAGCTCAAACTAAGTTAAGTGGTCTAAGTGAATTGTATGCTATTACTAACAATGGCAAAGGATATGAAAAAGATACTAATGTTCCTGTAGCCTTCAATATTAAAGTAGACAATCTAGACAATAAAGGGTTTAATAATATAAGATTATATAGAATACATAGAACAGACTATAACAGTCTACCTAAGATAAGTCTTATATATGATGGACCTATAAAAACTACTTATAAAGATAATGGTCAGACTTCGTTAGAAGATATCTCATTAGAACAACTATCCTTTCTAGGGTCAGACTTTTTAATTCCTAATTGTATAGCTCAGCATTCAAATAGATTAGTATTTGCTAACTATAGAGAAGAGCATAATAATTTACAAGACCTTACAGATGAAGAAGGACAATATAAATTTCAAGGTGGCAAGGAGCTAGATAATGCAGGAGGAGCATATAATAGTTCAGATAGCGATCTTATTAATGCTGACTATCATTATATATACTATAGTCTAGGGGCTGATCCCTTAGAAATAGACACTTATTCTTTATTATCAGAAGAACAGCAGAACTTTACTAGAGATGTAACTAATGATATAGTTGTTGCTAATGAAGAATGGAAAGGTAATATACAGACCAGTTTAAAATATAATCCCTATCCTGATAATCAGAAAGGAAAGGTTAGAACATCATTTAAAAGAGGAGAAGTATATAGATTTGGTATTCAATTCTGTGATTCTTATGGGCAATGGTTAGAAGTTATATATCTAGCTGATATTAAGATTCCAGTAAATAGTAGTGATGTTAAGTCTAATCCTAGAGGAAATATTGGTAATTATTCTATTACTCCATTTATAGAAGCAGCTACATCTAATCAATTAGAACATAAAATATTTGCTAACTATTCTAGAATAGCATTCACTATTCCAACTAATCTATGTAAGATTCTAGTACAAGACTTTAATATTACTAGAGCTAGAATCGTTGTAGTAAAAAGAGATTCTTCTAATTCTACTGTCTTAACACAAGGTATATTAACACCTACACTATTCCAAAGAACACAAAGAGATACAGGATTTTGGGCTATGCCAGATTATCTAACTAGAAACTTTGGTATCAATAGTCCTGCTAAGAGAACAAAGTCTACTCCCTACTCTTTGCCTACGCATTCTATCTTCCCAGCTAAGGGAGTATTTCAACCTTTATGTGGAACTTTATCTCCTTATTTAGATCCATTAGGAACAAGTACTGAGAGTTATGTTTATGATAATATAGAATTGGATTCTACAGATTCTACATTTGAAACTCCTATATCTATAATAACAGAAGCTGTAGATCCAAACTATTGTTTATATGGAGATAGTAGTATTGTTAATATGTGGTCTCCAGAGATATCTTTCCCTAATCAACCTGTATTAGATTTAAATTCATGTGCTGTTAAACTAGTAGGAAAGACATATAATAGATGGACTCTATCTACAGTAACTACACTAGATTCTACTAATAATAAAAATGTTAATGTTAGTGGCAATATTCCTGGCTATGAAGATAGAATATTAACATATTTAAGACCAGGAAGAAAAGATAATCAAGGATTAATCTTTACATATGATAGCCCTACTAATAATCATAAAGTATCTTATTTTAGAGCCTATTATGGTTTTGATTATCTAGAAGCTTCTACAGCTGATAAAAACATTCTATTAAAAGAAACTAATGATAAACAATATGGAGGTGCTAATAATGGAACTGTAGACTTATTAATGAAGAATATAGGTAAGTCTATAAAATATAATTCTAATATAGATATACATTATACAAATGAGGATGCTACTAAATCTATTACATATAGAGGCAAGACTTCTCAACATATAGTATTTCCTGCTGTTGTAGACAAAACTGAATATAATAATGTACAGCCTTATTATAGTTATAGTCCAAATACTTCTACTAGTGTAAGACCAGAATTTACTGCATATAATGGAATTAAATATATTTATATAAATGATGTAAGTAACAATCTTGTGTCTGAAAATTGGACTACCAATACTTTACCTATAGTAGAGTTAGTTAGAGATTTAGGATCTCCTAAGGAACAATATGGAGACCCAGATAACAATAACAATGTTTATATAGTATGCAGTAAAGAAGTTCCTATAGAGTATTCTAGTACTGTACAAAAACCTATTGATATAGTAGCAGATCAAGGAGATATATATCTTCAGAGATTTAATCTATTAAAGTCTTATATCACAGATACACAAGCCACCAATGGTGTTGCTGAAGTATTATCTTTTATGGTAGAATCCACAATAGATCTAGATAGAAGAGTGGATAATTCAGATAAGCTTACAGATGTTAAATACACACAGCCAGAAGAGTACTATAAGTTTAATGAAGTATATAATCAATTAAATGATCTATTTACTTACTCTCAAATACCTTCAGATGTAGATGTACAAACTAATTTTCCTAATAAGATAATTGCTAGTAGTACTAAAGTATTAGGATCTAAGATAGATAATGCTACTAATATTCTACAGAATGAATTTATGGATTTAGATGGACAGTATGGAGAGATAAGAAAGCTACAAGAATTTAATAGTTCTATGTATGGATTTCAAGATACTGCTGTTAGTTATTTAATCATTAATCCTAGAGTTCAGATAACTCCTTCTGATGGAGTACCTATTGAATTAGGAACAGGACAATTCTTATCAGATAAAAGATATATTACTACTAAATCAGGAACTACTAATAAATGGGGTGTATGCTCTTCTAACACAGGAATATATTATGTAGATGATCTTAATAGTTCTATTAATAAGATATCAGGAGAAGGACTACAAGATATATCTACCAATTATGGACTACACTCTTACATGTCTAATCTAGATTTAACTAAAGACTTTCTTTCATTCTTTCATAATAATAATGAGGAGATATATTTTAATTTTAAAGATAAAGAGTCTTTAGTATTTAGTGAAGCTGCTAATGCTTTTACTGAGTTTATGGATATCACTCCTAATGTGTTTATTAACTATAAGGATACATTCTTAACAGATCATATTATTAATGATAAGGAGTTCCTATACCTTCAATTTGAAGGAGATTATAATAATTTCTATGGAGAGCTAAAAGATAGTTCTATTACTATCATCTCTAATGAAAATTATGATCTTGATAAAACCTATGATAATATAGAGTTTAGATCTGAATGTTATTCTTTAAAAAATAAGAAATGGGATAAAGATGTATATAATGAAACATATAATTATATACATTCTTGGAATGAGAGACAAAATTCAGAAGAAGTTCCATTAATATTTGGTAATAATCTAAAAGAAAGATTTAGAATATGGAGAACACCTGTTCCTAGACATTCAAAATCTTTGATTAGAATGAGAAATGGATGGCAATTCATTAAACTAGGATTAAAGAATGATAATAATAGGAAAATTATATTACATGATATTAATGTTAAATATTCTATATAATGGCTACAGAAAATAAAATTCCATATAGACCTAATGATCAGATTGATTTTAGTAGTCTAAAAAAAATAACTAATAGAAAATTCAATGAAGATAATATAAGATATATTTATAATAAATTATCAAATTCTTATTTAAGTAAAGATCAGATATCAACAATATTAGCTGCTATTATATCAGAATCTGGTGGAGATCCTTTTATTAAAGGATCTGGAACTTCTAAGGGTTTACTCCAATGGTATGATGATAGATATAAAATTTCTAGTGGCAATCCCAAAACAGAATTAGATAATCAAATATCTTTTATTTTAAATAGTCTTACTAATATTAAAGACAATAAAAGTTGGACACATGGAGGTAAAGGATCTGGTTATAATAAAAGTACTGATGCTTTTAATGAGTTTTTTAATAAAGAATCAGATTTAGAGCATCTAAATAAATCATTAAATTTAGCTTTTATTAGGCCTAAGGGTAAACACAATTCAGTACAAAATAGGTTAAATATAGCAAGAAAAATAGGATCTATTATAGGAATTGGAAATGATTTTAATGAAATTGCAGTTTCTGCTCTAAAAAAAGTAAATAATAATCCTACTAATTTTATAAAAAGATTAGAAGATGTTAATAGAAAAACTATTAAAGATTGGGAAGATCCTACTAAAGTAGCTACACATAAAATGTCCTGGGCTCAGGATGATCAAAGTGCTTTAATTTATCCTAATGTCCAAGAAGTTGATAATAGATTGGTTGATTATACTAAAATTCCTTATAGAGAAGAAGCAGCAATTGATTCTGCTTATGATAATAAAGATTTTATTAGAATGTCAGAAGAAGAGGCAAAATGGTTTACAGAAAATTATAAAAATTATTTTCCTACTTTTAATGAATATAAAAATGGTGGTAAAATGAGTATACATATAAAACCTGAAAATAGAGGTAAATTTAATGCTACTAAAAAAAGAACAGGTAAAACCACTGAAGAATTAACACATAGTAAAAATCCATTAACTAGGCGGCGTGCGGTATTCGCTATGAACGCTAAGAAATGGAAACATGCTAATGGAGGAGAACTATTAGGATTAGATTATTATACTAACAAACTAGCAATGGAAGGAATATTAGATTCTCCTATGGTAACTAGACAAATAGATACACCAGTATTAAAAGCTGATGCTCCTAATCCTCAAATGACTTTAAAAAAACAGCCTATTAATTCTAGTGATGGTTCATTTAATATAGATCCTTCTCAGACAGTATCTAATGTGTCCACATTATTCTCTGGACCTAATATAGTTTCTCAGGGAATGAACCAACAAGCTGGAGTAGATGAAGGAGATAATTACGATCCTAACTATATAGATGTATCTAAAGTCAAAAAAGATTTTAATACAGGACAAACTCTAACTAGTAATGTTGGAGCAGGATCTAGTATAGGTGCTACTATAGGATCTATTATTCCTGGTGCAGGAACACTAGCTGGAGCAGCAATAGGTGCAGTAGGAGGAGCTATAGTAGGAGGTATTAAATCTATCTTTGGTAATAAAAAAGCTAAAAGACAAGAGAGAAGAGCTAAAGAAAAAGCTAGAGGATTAAATACTATGACTACTATGGAAAGTTATATGGGTAAAGCTTATGGCTTTGCTGATGGTGGTAATTTAAGTAATGTGATGGGTAGAAAATATTTTGCTGATGGTGGATTAACTACATTTAATAATGGAGGTTCTCATGAAGAATCTCCTATAGGAGGTATTCCACAAGGCACTGATGATAATGGAAATGTTAATCTAGTAGAAGAAGGAGAAACTAGATTTCAAGACTATATCTTCTCAGATAGACTAACATTAGATGAAGATATGGTTAAAGAATTAAATTTACCTTCTAAGCTAATAGATAAAACATTTGCTGAAGCTAGTGAAATATTAGCTAAAGATATAGAAGAACATCCTAATGATCCTATTAGTAAAAGAGGATTTGAAGAGATGATGGTTAGACTACAAGCAGCAAATAATATGAAAAAAGATATAGAAGATTCTAATACATTTGCTGAAGGAGGAGAATTGAATATTGAAGGTAATGAAACTAAAACACTATCTAATGAGGAAGTAGAAAAACAAGTAGAGTCTACTAGCACTAAAGATCTTATTAAAGGAGGAAAAGCTACAGAAGAAATAAAGAAAGAAGCTCCTGGATTGTTTAATCCTTTAGAGATTAGTATAGGTGTTAAAGTAGAAATGGAACATTCAGTTAATCCTACTTTCGCTAGAGAGATAGCTTTAGATCATTTAACAGAAGATCCTCAATACTACACTAAACTTTATAATGCTGGATTGGTAGATGAAGAATTATCTGAAGAAGAACTTCAATATATAGCTCAAAATAGCCAATCTGAGCAACCTTCTCCTGAAGAACAACTAATTAATCAGCCAACAGAAGAAAGTGTCTTAAATGAGCCAAATGAGGCCTTAAATCAAGAAATTCCAATGGAGCCTCAACAGTTTGCTGAAGGAGGTCCTTTAAAAGGAGGCTATGCTAGAAATAATCCTTTTGGTACTGCTATTTATAGGAAAGGTTTAGCTCATCCATTTAGAAGAAAGCCTGAAGTTAAAGTTCCTGACAATTATCCTATGAACTATAATGGGGAATATAATGTTCCAAATATCTTAGGAGATTCTTATATATTAGACGAAGCTACTGTAACTGCTCCTAAAATTAATAAGCCTCATGGATATACTACTAGCAGTGAATATACTAGAAACAATCCATTTGGAACAGCATTATATAGAAAAGGATGGGCACACCCATTTAGAAAAATTCAACCTGTTAATGAGCCAATGCTAATGGATCCAGATGTTATAAATCAAGTGTCTGAGACTCCATATACAATGTGGTTTAGAGAGAGGTTTACTCCTAGAGATTTATATAATCCTGAATTAGATGTTTCAGTAGCTAGTAATCCTATAGAGCCTCAAAAACTAACTACAAATTTTAACTCTAATAAGGTAATTAATCCTACTAAAATCTCAGAGGTAAATTCTGTAAAAAGAAAACAAGAATTTGACCCTTATCAATTAGAAGCAGATTTAGAAGGTAATAGAATTGCTAATGAAAATGAAACTAGTTTTGATCCTACTTTAGATTTTAAATTAACTCCAGAACAACTAGCTACATTAAGTCCTGAAGATTATCAAGCTTATAGGAGACATGAAAGAGCAATGAAATTACAAGGTTTAGGTTCTCTATTACAATATACTCCTGTATTAGGTAATCTTATTGGTGCTGCTTCTGTAGGTAGAGCTGAAAGAGTAGATCCTACATATATAACACCAGAACAATTAAATGATTACTTACAATACAATCCTATAGATCCTAATACATATACTAATCCTATATTAGGACAAGCAGCTAATACTAGAAGAGTTATGGCAGATTTATCTGGTGGTTCTAGAGCTTCTATGCTAGCAGGTAATCTAGGAATAAATGCTCAAACTCAGAAAGCTGTTTCAGATGCTGCATTACAAGCAGAGGCTATTAACGAGCAAAGAAGAGTACAAGCTGCTGAGTTTAATAGGGGTACTAATCAATTTAATGCTTCAGAAAGAGCTAGAGCTAAACAATATAATGCTTCTGCTAAAACTATGACTGATGATATTAATGCTAGAAATAGAGCAGCTAGAAGAACTGCTATTAGAGGCTATTTATCAGGTGCTTTACAAGGACTTGGAAGTATAGGTAGAGAACAGGCTAATAGAAATATTATTAAGACTATGGGTCTAGACTATTATTTAGATGCTTTAGCTAGAGTTAAATATAAGGGATAATAATTTGGAATTAATTTAATAATTTAGTATCTTTGTGATTGTTGCATTTAGTTTGTATATATAATATAATCTAAGTGCAACATTTCACACTAAAATATAAACTATGGCAGTTAATTACTATGATCAATTTCAACCATTGACATACAATCCAATGACTTTACAGGAAATGCTAATAGGACCTCAAATGATGCAACAACGACATGATCAATATCAAGCTCTTTTAGATCAAGAAGGACTATTTGATGTTCCAGCATTAGATGTAGATAAACCTGGAGTACAGCAATGGATGGATAAATACAAAGGAGAAATTAATAATTTATCTGACCAACTATTAAGATCTGGTTATAATAAAGATCTTTCTAGAAGAGCCAGACAGATATTGCAAGAAAAACAACAAGCTGTATCTAGTAGAGGATATTTAGGTAAAGCTAATGCAGCATATCAACAATATTTAAATAATGTTGAATCTGAAAAGAAAAGATTAGAGAAAGGAGAAATTAATAGAGATCAATTTGAGAGAGGTATTGCTACAGCACTACAAAGATATAATGAAGCTGGAGGTGTAAATGCAGATGCTTCTTATTCTCCATGGTATTCTACTAAGGCTGTAGATCTACAAGAGCTAGTTAGTAAGTATGGTAAGGAGATTACTCCTCAAACTATTGCTTCAGATTTAGGACTGCAGTATGATCCAGAAAAAGGAGTGTTTATGACTGGGTCTAAGAAAGTTGTACAACTAGATAAAAAGAGAATTGCTGATGTTATTGGTGCTAGAATAGATAGTAATCCAGAAGCAATGGCTTATATGAAAGAAAGAGAAGCTTTAGGATTAGCAGGCCCTGTAGAACTACAATTACTATCTTTAGGACTACAAGGAGCAGAAACATTCTTTAGAAATGATTCTGAACTTAAAAGAAATTATGATACTTCTAATGCATTTGTTGGAGGCTCTGGAAGTCTTATTGGGGATGGAACACATGATGTTAGAAGCGAAGTTGCACAAATTCCTTGGCTGGAAGATCATACCTTAAGTGATCAATTTATTGAGAAAGGAAAAACTCCTGCCTGGTTAAAAGGATTAATATATACAACACCTGCTCTAGTAGCGGCTTATAAATTTATTCCTGGTGCCGAAGAATGGGTTAGAGAGTTTTTTGATAAGACTCCTCCTGCAGACCAAGTTAGATTTGCTGATGAGCAAATAGATAAAGAATATGCAATAATGAAGCCAATGAATCCTAGACTTACTAGAGACGATGTTGTTAAGATGGAAAAGGAAAGTTCTGAAAATAATACAACAACAGGTTTATTTAAATATGCACCTTCTTCTAAGTATGCAGTAAAATTCCAGCAAGATGAAGATAAAGTGAAGAGTGGTGGACTGCCTGGAGCAATAAATGATTTTTATTTAGATGGCAAGACAATTAAAGATGAAGGAGATTATACAAAAAATCTTGGGATATCTTCAGAAAATCCTATTACTAATGTAACAACATCTTTTATGGCCAATGGAACTGCTTTATTCAAAATATCAATGAAAGATGGTAAACAACATGAGTTAATAAGAAAGCCACAAGAAACAGATCTGGGTAAGTTTAAAATTGCTAATCTATTACTAGAAAAACTACATAATATTGAAAGAGGCGAATTAAACTTCCAAGATCCATTAGGAATGCCTATTAAAATGACTAAATGGATTTCTCCTGAAGGCATTCAAGCTACAGTAACTATGTCAGTGCCTAAATATAATATTAATGGAGAGACAGTTGGTTATTTACCACAACAAACTATGACTTTCAATCAAGCAATTGAAACTTTAATGCCTTTAGTTTTAGAACATAATTATTCAAACAAGTATGCAAAATCAAGGAGTGACTACCCCAACTAATCCACCAATAATGGATTTAACTGGGAAAATAAAAACAGATGATAAAGGAAGAGAGTATATAGATAATCCTAATATGCCATATGGAAGAGAATATCTTCTAAATACTAATATTACTGCATTTGATATTTATAAAAGAGCAGCAGAAACTCAATCTGCTTCTGATGAATGGTTATCTGGAAGTCCTGTTCAGTTTTATGCACCAGAAGGTTATAACACTAAAATGAATCTTGAGACTCTAAAAAATCAAGAATTAAGAGAAGATTTTTTTGCTAAGCAACAATCTGTTCTAGGACTTCTGGGAAAAAGTTCTTTAAGAGGAATTTCTTCTCTTCTTGTTGGCACATTTGAAGATATTGGGTATCTAGTTAATCCAAATACATATAGGGCTTTATTTGGGGAAGAAATAGTAGGAGAATTTGAAAATGAGTTTTCTAGAGTATTTAGAGAATTGAAAGAGTCTATTAATGATACTTCTCCTATATACAGAACTATTAAATCTAAATCTAATGATCTATGGGAAGCAATGTTTGATGCTACTTTCTGGGCAGGAAATGCTGAAAGTATAGCAACTACATTATCTTTAATGATTCCTGGCATGGGAATGGCTAAAGGTATTAGTCTTTTAGCTAAAGCAGCTAAGTTAAGTAAAGGAGCTGGTAGATTTTGGGCAAGTATAGGATCTGGTCTCTTTAGTAGAGTTATGGAATCAGGTATGGAAGCTAAAGAAGCTTTTGATAGTTTTATAGAGGGGCATAAATACGATGATAGATATATTAATGATGAAACTCAATTAAGACTAGATGCTGGTAAAGCTGCTTCATTTACTATGCAAAGAAACATGCCTCTATTCTTAATAGATGCTTTTCAATTAGATAATATAGCCACTGGATTATTAACATTTAGAAATGCTAATAACCTAACTAAGAAATTAATTAACAAGGCAGTTGATTATGGAGTGTTGGGATTATCTGAAGGAGCAGAAGAAGGTACTCAATTTGTAATACAAAAGGAAGGAGAATATAGATCTTTATCTGATCCTAATGTTAAAAAACTAATGGGTGAAACATTTAGAGAAAGATGGGATAAATATACAGACGATATAGAATTTCAAACTTCTGTTTTACTAGGAGCTGTAGGTGGAGGTTTATTTAAAGGAACTGGATCTGCAGCTAGACGAATATATAATAAAGCTTTAGAAAGAATTAAAGCATATAAAGATGGTAAAACTACTGCTGCTACTAATGAAGATAAAAAGATCTTTGAAATACTTTCAGATAAAGAATTTGAAGATCAATTAATGCAACATGTTAAAGCTGATTCTGTAGATGAACTTTTATCTCTATATGAAGATCAAGTAAAGAATTTAGAAGGAGAGGAAAAATCTAAAGTAGAAGATTTGATCTCTACCATTAAAGCTATACAGACTAGTTTACCAGAGCTTAAACAATTCCCTAGATTTAAAGATAATCCTAAAGATGCTTTATTATTTGCCTTAGTTCAGAATGATCAAGCAAAACAAAATGCTTTAAACAATACCCTAAATAGCCAATTAGAAGCAGAAATATCTTCTATGAATATAGAAGGTCAAGACACTAAAGATATCGCCTTAAATTTGAAATTAGGAGCCTATAAGAGGGTAATGGACAACTTAAATTCTTTAAAGAGAATTAATGAAGTAGAAAAAGGTAAAATAAAAGAGGCTTATAAACAGCATATAGATAATCTTAGATCTCAAATACAAGGTAAAATTAATTATCAAGATATAGTTTCTAAGAATCCTGCTTTAGAAGATATAGCCTATAAGGAAGAACAAAATGTAGTAGAAATTCTTATTTCTAATAAGATTATAGAAAAGCTTAATGAGATAAAGAATAATAAAACTACTACAGAAGAAACTAAAACAGAAACTAAATCTGAAGCTAAGAAGGAGGAAACTAAACCTAAGAAAGAAGATATAGAACAACCAGAAGGAGATGTTTTTGAGGAAGAAATAACTCCTGAAGGACCTGAACAGCAGATTAGAATACCTGAACAAAAACAGGAAGAACAAAAGAAAACTCCTGCTAATAAAGAGCCAGAACAAGATACTAAACAAGATGAGGCTGATAAAAAAGCTAGTGATGAATCTGCTCCTGAAAAAGATATAGAAGAAACTAAGATTCAAAAAGATGATGGAGAGTTTGATATAGAAGAAGAGATCTCTACTGGATTAGGAAGGCAAGATAAAGAAGCTCCTATTATAGCAGAATCAGATCAACAAATTCAAGCATCTCAAATAGAAGGATTGGCTGATAATATATTTAATGATATTTCAAATATAGATAAATTTCCTTCATATTACACAGCTAGAGAACAGGCCAAACAAGCTTCTACTAAGAATAAATTGTCTGAAGAAGTATTTGATAAGCTTTATAAAAACGAAGATAAGCTGCTAAAAGATATGGATTTAGATAATCCTTCTTCAGCACAAGCTAATGCTTTAGCTGCTAGATTCTCTGACTTAGTTAGAGATGGGGCTTTAGGAGCTGTTCTAAAAGATGCTTTGATAAATAAGGTTCCTATAGATGAAAGTATCTTAGGAGACTTTATAGGAGCATATAATGCTATGTTGAAAGCTGTAAAAGGTTTACAATCATCTAAACAATATGGAAATGTTACTCCAGCACCTCAAATACCAGATAATGTTCCTGTTGAAGAAGATAATAGTCAACAAGCTGATGATGTAGAAACAGAATATAATCAGACAGACCCATTAAGAATAGTTTCTTTTAAATATAGTTATAAAGTATATACAGACTCTAAAGGACAAAAGAGAGTAAAAACTGTTCCTCAAACTAAACAGGATTCTATTAAATACAATTCATATATTAACTTTGAAGAAACTATTAAACCAGAAGTTGCTAAAGTTGGATCTAAGATATTCTTTGGTATTCCTGAAGAGTTTTTACAATATCAACACAATGCTTCTGACGCAGATATACTAATCTATGATGAAAATGGAAATGGTATTAGTTGGCTTAGAAGAGAGAGTACTGCTAAGAAATGGGGAGCTTCTAGTGAAGAACTAAATACTCTTAATAAACAAAGAGCTTTATTGTATTCTAAAGCAACTAGTTATCAAGGAGAACCTATTTTGATTAATGGGAAGAGAGTAATTCCTTGTAATGTGTCTTCTAACATTACTAGTAAATCTTATGGTGTAATTACGCATGATGGAGATAATTATTATCCAATTAAAGAGGCATTACAGACAGATAACTTAGATAATATAGTACTAGGAGTAGTTATAGGAAATGAAGCTGGAGGTTATGATTTCCATATTCCTAGTGTAAGCTTAGAAGATAGACACATTCCTCCTGCAGATAAATTTAGAACAGGACATATATATGCTATGGTCCAAAGTGCTAATGGAGACTATTTCCCATTAAGATTATATACTCAAAAATATAGTACTTTACAAAAAGGTACTAAATTCTATAATTATTATAGAAATCATATGAATGAAGCATTTAAAAAGATATTATCTTCAGACGCTAAAACTTCAGAGCAAGGTTCTTATGAACTAGCTAAATATGTTGTTCTTAGACTAGTTAAGAATAATAATTCAGCTAGACCATTTAAAGTGCAAACATATAAAGATCATAAATATGAAGATACAGGAGAGGCTCTTACTAGAGAAGAAGCTATTGAAAGGGTTAAGAATTCTCTTATAAATATACCTTATAAGCTATTAAACTCTAAGAGTCCTGTTATGACTGAGCTTCTTAATTCTGATGCTCTACAAATGAATATATTTCCTGGAGAACCATTTCACTCTCCTACATTTGGATTTGATCAGAACTTAATAGATTTAAAAGAAACCAAACTTATTATAGAAGAAGTTAAAGAGCCTACTAAAGAAACTAAGATAGAAGAGCCTATAGTTAAAGAAGAAGTAACAGATCCTGTAGAAAAATCTTTTGAACAAAATACTACACCAGAAGCTGTTAAAGAACTTCCTAGTGAACTTCCTAAGAAAAGAGGACCTTTAGCTAATCCTAGAAGTAAGCTCTCTATGGCATTAAAAGGTAAAAACTTTGTTAAACCTGATTTATCTAGAAGAGCTGAATGGGGCAAAGATATGGGGAAGTATAGCTTAGCTAATGATCTGTCTAGACAGACATGGAATCAAGAAAAAGAATTAGCTTGGTTAAGAAAAAATTTACCTCAATTAGCAGAAAATGATCTAATTCAGATTCATAAAGGTCTTATTAATGTAGGCAATCTATATGCTTGGGGTAGGTTTAAGGATGGTGTTATTACTTTATCAGATATAGCTGCTAGTGGAACTACATATCATGAAGCTTTTCATGCTGTATTTAATATGTTTTTAACAGAAGCAGAAACTCATAAATTATTAGAGAAAGCTAGAAAAGAATTTAGTTTAACTGGTAAATCTGATGTGGTTGTAGAAGAAACTTTAGCAGATAAATTTAGAGACTATGTAGAAACAGATCAAATTACTAATAAATCTATCTTAGATAGAATTAGTGATTTCTTTAAAAATATATATTACTTAATTAAAAATAAATTACATCTTAATCCTACTATAGAACAAGTGTTCTATGATATTAATAGAGGAAGATATTCTAAAAAGAAATTTGAAAAGAATAGACCTCTAGTAGAAAGAAACTGGTTATCTAATATCACTCCTTCTGTTTATAAAAGAAGAGTAGATATGCTAGTAGATATCTTTGAAGATATGATTGATAATTTGGCTAATGAATATCCAGAATTAAGTAGAGCAGATGTTATTAAACAATATTCTCTATCAGATTGGATTTTAGAGATACATGACCAATTATATGCTTCTGTTCATGGAGAAGATGCTATATATACTAATCCAGAACAGATAGATGCTATAGATCTTATTACAGATGAACTAGTAGAGTTTGATGCTGATTTAAATCCAAAGTTTGGTCAGTTAGCATTAGACATGTTAAAAGAGATATCTGGGCTAGAAGGAATAACTTTTAGAGCCACACAGATAGTAGATATGGACATGAACAAACAGGATGAAACTGAAGAGTTCATGAATAATGAAGAAACTAATAAACAAGAAGGATGGCAGATAGATCAAATGTTAGTATCACCAGTAACTAAATTAAGACAGAGTACTAGAAATATTATTAGAAGAATACCTAAAGCAGATGCTAGTGGAAACTTGCTAGCTCCAGATGATCTAGGACATACAGTTTATATGAGTGGAACAGAGGTGTTTGCTACTCTGCTAAACAAGCTCTCTTCTATGAATAAGCCTAGTGATCTTATGAAGAGATTGGAGAGTTTAAAAACTAATTTTCCTTGGGTAGGTTCTATTATAGACATATTAAAAGCAAATCCTCAAGTAAAAGTAGACTTCTACAATTCATTTAGAAATGATTCTGTAGAATATATGATTATAAATACTCAGAGTGATGGTACAGCTAGAGTGTTTGCAGGAAACACTTTAAATACTACAGATGAGATATTAAAGGTATGGAGTACCAACTATTCTATGTTAGAGCATAATAAAGAAGGATATGTGGATTCTCTAACAGAAATGGCTGCTAAGATAAGAAAGATTTATGAGCCTATACCACAAGATAGATTTAGAAAGTTTATTGCTAAACAATGGCTTAGTAATTGGAAATCTGGAACATTTAGTAATCCTCAAGTAAATGGATGGGCTAAGACAGCATCTGAAGCTATGAAGTTAATGGGTATGGATGCTACACCAACTGAACTAGTTAAGATATTCCAATCTAACCTTAGATTAAATGATCCTAGATCTAATTTTGAACCTGCTCATAAATTCTTACTTAAGCTATATGGATCTTTAAATATGTTTGCTTTAATATTAAAAAAACCTGAATTTAATGTTAATGGAGATGTTTATTCTGAGATAGAAAAAACTTCTTTCTATGCAAAAATTAAAGCTCTAGCAAAGGCTGTTGCTGATGTTAGACCTTCTTTACATGAATCTTCATTAAGAGAAGGAGGTAAAACATATTCTTCTAATATAACACCTTCTTTTATACAAAAATTGTTTAAGAGATTAACAGATGTAACAGATAGAAGTGCTTATGATGTATTTAAGAAGAGTTTCTTTTATACTAATAATAAAGGAGAGATTACACATCCTTGGTTAAGCTCTCTATTAGATGCAAGAACTAAAGATAGGGCTGATGAAATTAGAGTAGGAATATTTCTACAAAAAGATAAGGTTAAATATTCTGAGTTAAGTAAGCCTGATTTTCTAGCTTCTAAGATTAATTTGTGGGCGAATAATAACAACAGAAATTATGGTTATTATATGATGCCTATTCCTTCTGATGCTTCTTCTATGCCTATTATTAGGTTTAGAAAATATGAGATGAGAGAAACTATTTCAGGATTGACTGAGTTAGCAAAAGCTGAGATTAGAAGAATAGATGTATATAATGAAAGAAAAAAACTTATTAAAGAAGATAAAATATTAGGAATTAAAAACTTTGATGCAACATTTAAGAAAGGTAAAGTTGTTGAAGGAAGAGGAGCTAAATTCTTAATGTTCCCATTCTTAAATCAATATAGTTTAGAAGAACTAAAAAATTCTGAAGAAAAACTAACACAGTATATTATAGAAGCTGTAGATAAAGGATTTGAGGCATTTAAAGCTAATCCAGACTTAGACCTTAATAAGGTAGATAAGAGAATGAGATTAGATCAAAATCTAAAAGAATTCTACTATAATGATCTTATGGCTCAATATAGTATTATGACTATGACTTCTGGAGACCTTGCCTATTATAAAAATGATGTGGACTTCTTTAAGAGAAATAAACAGAATATGTCTCCTGGACAATATGGTGATTGGGAATCATTAGGAATACCAGAGAAGTTTAAAGCTATTAGAATGAGAGATAATGAGATACCTTCATTAGTAGCAGATGCTTATTATGAGAATCTTGTTAAAAATGGAGTATCACATACAGAGGCTATGATTATAGCAGCTAAATTTGGTTATTCTAATGCTGTAGATGAGAATGGAAAGAGAGTGGTTAAGCTTCCTAATGGTAAGATAATAGAAAGCGGTTTAAATAACTCCACAGATGGTCAAACATTCATCACTCTAGATAGGTATAGAAATGTAGCTAGGATGAATTCTAAATGGGATGATGCTAAAGAAAAGTCTTATCAAAATCTTAAGAATGGTACTTTTACTAAGAAAGATATTCTGACATTTTCTTTACAGCCTATTAAACCTTATATGTTCTCTCCTCATAATGTTGATTCTGGAGTAGAAATAGATGGTAAACGAACAGCTTTATATCAACCTTTGCAGAATAAAAACTCTGAAGCAGTATTAATACCTCAGATGGTTCAAAACAGTCCTTTATTAAGTGCTCTAGTTAAAGGAATGGAACAGAATGGTATAGAAGCTGTTTACTTTGAATCTGCTGTTAAAGAAGGTATAGAAGTTAATACTCCTAAAGAGATAAAAGATAAATTAAGAGCACAGGGTAAAGAAGTGTTACCAGATGCTGTACTAGAATTTACTGGAGATCCTAATGAATTATCTGAAGCTAATATTAAGCATTATTATTTAAGTAATGATGATTATATGTATCAGATGGATACACCAGAACACTTTAAAGATGCTTTACAATTATTTGGCTCTCAGATTAGAAAACATATAGTTGCTAATCTAGATAATGAAGCAGAATTTGAAGTTGGAGACAAGAAGTTTAATGGTCAACAAATAACACAGCTTTATGATGATATTATAGCTTGGAATTATGATAAGAATTATAAGAAAGTAGAAGATAAGATAGGTACTATAGAAGGATTAGCTGCACAATTACAAAGCAGTGTAATACAAAGAAAACTAGCAGAAAACACTACAGAAGCTGTTCAACTAATGAACTATAAAGGCAAGAAAGTATTTAAACTTCCTTTATATTTCCCTCTACAATCTAATAGAATATTTCAAATGGCATCTTCTATTTTTAGAAATAATATTATTAGAAATAAAGTTAGTGGAGGAGCATTCTATCAAGCAACATCTTTTGGTTATGATGATACTTTGGAAGTACATATGAAAGATGGACATATAGAATATGTAGACTGTATAGTACCATATACTTATAGTAAACAACTATTAGAGTTAGCAGATGAGAATGGACTTATAGATCCTGATAAAGTAGAAGACAAAGAACTTCTTAAGATGATATGCTATAGAATTCCTACTGAAGATAAATATTCTGCAGTACCATTAAGGATTAAAGGATTCTGTTCTCCTGCAGAGGGAGGCATTATTAAATTGCCTTCAGACATTTTAACTATTACTGGATCAGATTTGGATAGAACAATGTCCAATTAAAACTTTGTTAATTGCTGGGAGTCCCTTAGAGCTATTTTAACTACAACATAACTTGAAAAGGTAAGTGTGAATGTTTAAAAATAAAATAGATTGGGTAATCAGCAGCCAAGTTCCTTAAAAGGAAAAGGTTCAGAGGCTAAAACTCAAATATAAACTTCCTATATGGATAGTAAAATTAAATTGTATGAAAACAAAAATAAATAAAGAATCAAGAAATTTATTAATAGCCATGCTATTAGGTGATGGAACTATTTGTTCTAATTATGTGTTTAAATTATCTCATGGAGATAAACAAAAAGAGTATTTAGAATGGAAAATAAATCAATTAAATGAGCATGGAATAAGAAATAATGGTCTTAAATCCTATACTAGTGTTAAAGGATTTAATGTTGGTAAAACAGTGTATTATACTCAATTGAATATAATACCATTTATAAAAACTCTTAGAAGAGTTTTCTATAAACCATATAAGATATTAGGGAATAGAAAGCTTTTAAATAGGTTAGATGCTAAAGGAATAGCAATATGGTATATGGATGATGGAAATTTAAATCCTAAGAAAAGAGATGGTATTATAAGAGGCTTTTATATAAAGATAAGTACCTGTTTACCTAAAGATCAAGTTCAAATAATAATAGATTACTTTAAAGAAGTTTGGGGAGTTTCTTTCTATATGTTTCATGAAGGCAGAAGAGAAGATAGTTATTCTTTATGTTGTGGAACTAAAGAGGGAAGAAAGTTTTTAGAGATAGTTTCTCCTACTATAAAAGAGATTCCTTCAATGATGTATAAAATACAATTTAATAAGAGTCAAGATGTTTATAATATCTTGGGTAATCATGAGAGTGATGAAATGCAAAGCAGTGATAACACTGAAGATATAGTCCACCCTACTATGAAAGTAGAAGGATAAAGTGGTTGATAAAATGTATTTCTTATCCTATTCGACCAAATATACACCAGCTAAATATGCTCTATCTAAGATCAGAACTTGGATGGTTAATAGTGGATTGTTAGTAGATGTTTTCTCTAGTGGTAACTATCAAGAAGAGATGAATTATCTTAGAGATTTATTAGAAAGGTACTATACTGGAGAAAAGCTTAATGAAGAAGAAGCTTCTGATATGATTGAAGTGGATAAGTTTCTAAAAGCTCATCCAGAATTAATTCTTAGAAAATCTAAGTTAAAAAAAATTAATTATGATTATAACAAGTCTCCTAGAGATCAGTCTATAGAGGCTTGTAATAATGCTCTTATAGATATCATGTATAGTATCTTAACTTCTAAAGATGCTTTTAAAACTATGGTTAGTGGAGCTAACACCTCTATGTTTGCTGATGTTATTGACAACTTAGAGAGAATAGAGAAGAAAAAAGAAAGCTCAGATAGATTATTTGATTCTACATATATTACAGATACTTACTATGAATATATGGCTGGTAAAGCATTAACAGGAGTATTTGCTTCTAATAGTGCTAATCATTCTATGTTACAGTTCTATAATGTTAATCTTAACGAAAAGAATGCCATTACATTGGATGGAAGGTCTGCTACTAGAATAAGTCCAGTAAAGACATTAGATGGAAAAGACAATGTGACTAATATATTAGGATCATTCCTAGCTACTGTTGTAGATAATGCTAAGACATTAACAGCTTCTAAGATCAATCTTAATATGTTTACTGCTAGTACATATACATTACTATTAAGAATGGGATTTGATCCTAAAACAGTAATGTATTTTATGTCTCAACCTTCATTAAGACTGTTGTCTGATAAGGTAATGGCTAGTGGTGATATGTTTAATTACCAGAATCAAATAGCAGAACTTATTAAAGTATATTCTAAGAGAACTAGTGAGAAAATAAAGCTAGAACTTAAAAAAGAAAGTTTTACTAAGTTTAATCAGAAAGATCTTTTAGATGCTATAGAAGGATATAATAAATCTGGTGGAGATATAGACTTATATGAGAATGCTAAACAAGTTCTTATTCTAGAAGCATTTAGAGATATGGTAGAGCCTTCTAGTGCTTTAAGATCTGTAAACTCATCTATGAGGTCAGAAACTTATGGTGCTGCTCCTAATCCTGGTGATGTTATATCAGATATTGCTAAAGCCAACAAACTATTAAATAGAAAGATATTATCTGGATTAGATGAAGTGCTTAAATTTGTTCCTAGAGGTTCTGAATATGAAAAGCTAATGTCAGATCCTAATGTTAAGAAATCTATCATAGCTGCTAATACTAATGGTGTAGTAGAATATGAGAATTTCTTATCTAAATATACCCCATTTAATACACCTATATTTAAAGAGTTTAGAAATCTATTATCTGAGTGGATACATGATGATCTTAATGGTGAAGAAATAGATGCTTTAAACAATTTAATGTTAAGACAAATTACTGAAAAGCTAGATTTCTTTAAATTCACTAAAGAGCAGAAGAAGGCTTGGATATATAAGTTTCCTGTTAAATTTGCAAAAATAGTTGCTAATGATCCTTATCTTAAAGATGTAAATGAGTTTACTAGAAGATTAAGCGTTCAGAATGAATATATGACTACATTAAGAAGCAGACAGTCTGTTCCTATTATAAAATATAATGGTTCTAGATTTGATAATGAAACTGCTAAAGATGAAGCTATTAGAGCTTTTGAATACCTTTGGAGAAATCCTGAGTACAATAAATTAGCTGGAAACTTATTAAAATATAATTTTGTTATTAGTGGTTGGGGCACTACACCATTTAGTTTTAATCACATAGTTCCTATATCTATGATTAATGATCTTGAAGGATTTGGAGAACTGTTTAGAGAAAAAATATTTCTAAATGATTTTGACATAGATCTAGCAAATTTAGTAAATTCTTATATAGAAAATAACTTTAGAAACAATAAAATAGTTCCAGAAATAGGCGAAGGAGATAATTATAAGTTTAATGATAATGTTCACTCTGGTTTAACTTTAGACCATGCCAGCTCTACTAATATAAAGAATGGTTCTTATATTAAAACTCCTTACAGATATATTAAGTTTAACAACAATGGAAAAATTGAGCTTTATAAGCTAATAGGAGACAACAAGACCACTTCTGAATATAAAAGAGTGGGAGGTCATGGAACAAATGTTATATTTGAAGTTATAGAAGGTCCTTCTAGCTTCACTTCTAATAATCTTTCTGACAAACTACTTCAGACTATTAATGCAAGTGCTGAAATAAAAGAGCAAGAAATTAGAGCTAATGAAGATATAGCTAGCCAAATAAAAGAAGAAGCTACTACTAAAGAAAGTATAAATTCAGATGAAGCTCTAAATACTGAAATTCAGAAACAGCTAGAAAAAGTTTCTAAAGAAGCAGAACAAATTAAAAATCATTGTAAAGGTATGTAATAATAAAGGGGAGGAGATAATATCAAATCCCCTATAATTTTTAAAATATGAGAATTTGTCCCAATTTAAGTGATCCACAAGTAAGAGATGAGTTTGAAACACTAAAAAGATTATTTGGTGAAGACTCTGCTTATTATCTGTGGGATAAAAATAATGGAAATTTTTTAGACAGAACTGCTGAAGGAGATATTAATACTACATATATAAGTAACTTTGAGAAGTATAATAATAAAGATTATGCTGTTAAAGCTGCTGCACTAGAACTACTAGATAAACAGGCTTACGAAGAATTAGAAATTCTTAAAGCAGAACCTGTAAAAGAAACTACTACTGTAGAATTAGGTAGAGAAGTTTTAATGAATATAGTAGAAGGATATGGTATTAATAGTAAAGGACAGTTTAAGTTAGAACCAGATCAAGCTACAGACTTAGATAATGCTATTAAAGCTGCAGGACTAAAAGATGTTAAAGTGGTATCTGTAGGTACTAGATATCAACTCTATGATACTAACACTAATAAATATCTATCTTTAAAAGAGCTTAAAACTAATCCTAAATATACTCTATCAGCAGCAGATATTAAGAACTCTATTCAAAATAAGATACTAGAGGAATTAAAAAAACTTGGAGTAAAAGTTCAAACTGTAGAAAATATGAATACTCAATATGGAGTAGATTATATGGCAGTTGCTGATATTGCTAACAAAGCAATTAAATTTGCTAAGAATGAGATAACATTAGAAGAACTAGGAGAAGAAGGAGCCCACTTCTTTATAGAAGCTATGAATGATTCTCCTTTTGTTAATAGATTAATGAATCTAGTAAAACAAAATGAAACTTATAAAAAGATATTAGGAGATCAATTTAATGAATATAATTCAGTATATAGAGGCAATGAAGATCTACTAGCAAAAGAAGCCTTAGGAAAGCTTTTAGGGCAATATTTAATTAATCCTAATACAATTGCTTATAAGCCTGCTAAAAGTCTCTTAGAAAGGCTCTGGAATGCCTTAAAATCGATTTTCAGTTCTAAAGACAACAGTTCTTTAGAAAAGTTATTAAATAATGAATTACAAGAATATGCTCATGATCTTTTAACTAGTAAAGCTAATAGTACTAAAAAGAATAGCTTATGGCATTCTACTATTAAAAAACTATATTCTCTATCTGAAAGAGCTAGTTCTCTAGAAGATATTATGAAGAAGATAATAGAGACAGAAGGATTAAGATTAAAGATCTATGAAAAAGCTACTACTAATATAGATATTATAGAGAAACAAAGGCAAGCTGTAGTAGAATTAAGTGAGTCTTTGCAGAGAGGAACAGTTAAAGAGAGAATAGCTTCTTATGTTTCTAATGTAACTAGTATTATGAACTCTTTTATAGAGAGATTAGAAAAAGAAGCTGAATCTAAATCTGAAAATTCTTTAAGTGCTCAGGCTAATGCTGCCAAGTCTATAGATTCCTTCTTAAAATCTACTAGTCCTATCATTGCTGATATGCAAAGGTATCTTAGAAAGGATAAAAACGATCCTCAATTTAATGAGGAAATGAATACTATTATTGGTGAATATCTAACAGCAGCCAACTCTATCAATGGAGAGTTAAAATATAATATGCTAAATATTTTTGCTAAATGGATAGGTCTAAACTTTGATAAATATGTGAATGTGACTAATCCATTTGGTAAAACATTAACTAAAGAAGATGTTATTGCTAGTCTACAAAAAGCTGATAGAGATATTGGGCTATTTAATAGATTTATATCTGGTGCTAGTGAAAATCCTGATATTATTATTAATCTAGTAGCTAAAGCTCTTAAGAATACTAATGCTGAAGTTACTATGAAAACTAAAGAGATTCAATATAAGCTATTAAATGCTATTAGAGAATTTGAGAAGTCTGGACAGAAATCTTTAGATTGGTTATTTGAGAAAGATGAGAATGGAAACTATACCCAGAACTTTATTTCTCAATGGGACTATACTAATTATGAGAAAAAAAGAAAAGCTTTTGAAGAAGAACTATATAAAGATTTTCCTAGAGACGAAACTGACAGAGAGATTCTGTTTGCTACAGATAAAGAAGCAGAAAAAGAATACTTTCAAAGATTAAGAGAGTTTCGCAATAAAAATGTAAAGAGAACTGTAGGATGGGAAAATGTTATTAAGAATAAAGAAAAAACTTTATCTAAAAAAGAGTTCTTAAAATGGAAAGCTAGAAATCTTAATCAATTTAGTAGTAATGGTGAAGTAAGACTAACTCCAAGTGTATATGGGGAATTAGCTCATCCTAAAGAAAAAAGTCTTCAATTTGAAGAAGCTATGAAAGATCCTGCTAAAAAGAAATTATATGAGACAGTAAATGAAGTTATGAAAGAGGCTATGGAGTTATTACCTGCTAATATGAAAAGTTTAACTCCTAATATGGCTCCTAGAGTAAGAGCTGATTTTAGAGAAAAGCTTGCACAAGTTGGAGTAGTAGAAACTTTTAAACATGCTGATATACTTTCTTCTATAGAATTTAGAGCCGACGAAGATGAGTTTGGTGCTCTTTATGAAGAGAGAATGCAGGATTTTGAAGGTAATACAGTTCAATTTCTTCCTATATATTACACTCATAAAATAGATAAAGGAGTATTTTCTACAGACTTAACAGGTAACCTTCTTAGATTCTATAAGATGGCTCTAAACTATAATTTAAAAGCTCAGATGGTAGATATTTTAGAAGTAGGAAAAGAAGTTTTATCTGAAAGACTAGTAAAAGAAGGTGATAATGGAGTAGAAAGTAAAACTACTATTCCTATATTAGATAAGCTAGTTACTAAGTCTAATAAAATTAAAGCTAAGAATTTATTTGAAAGTTATAAAGATCTTATAGATAAAGGAATATATGGAGAGTTTCAGAAAGATGAGGGATCATTTAAGATTCCTTTTAGTAACAGAAGATTTAGTAAAGCTAAAGTAGCTAATGCATTAAGAGATTGGACCCAGTATGTATTACTAGGAGGCTCTCCATTTGTTGGATTAGCTAACCAGTTTGTTGGATCTTTTACTATTGCTCATGAGGCTATGGCTAAGAGATATTTTAAACATAAAGATGTAGCTTTTGCTAAAAAAGAAATTATGAAAATGTTTCCAGAGTTTATAACAGATATAGGCTCTACTGTTCCTAAGTCTAAACTGTTCTATTTTACTTCTTTCTTTGATATTCTAGGAAACTATGATGAAGAACTTAAGAAGTTAAGCTCTAATGTAAAGAATAGGTTATTAAGGGGATTAACTATGGACTCTATTATGATCCCTATAGAGATGGGAGATATTAATAATAGATTAACCACAGGTATAGCAATGCTTCACAACTATAAAGTATTAGATGCTAGTGGTAAAGAATCTACTTTATATGATCAATTTGAGATAGTTGATGGTATTCCTAGGCTAAAAGATGGTATTAAAAAGCTAGATGGATCTGATTTTACTAGAGAAGATTTAAAAGCTTTTATGATTAAGAAAGGTAAAATAGATTCTCATCTATTTGGTATTACAGATTCTGTAGATAGAGCACCATTACAATCTGTAGCAGTAGGTAGACTATTATGGATATTTAGATCGTTTATGGGTCCTACTATTAAAAGAAGATGGAGTAGAAATAAATTTGATGCTTCTATAGGTGAATATACAGAAGGATACTATAATACTGCTTTTCAATTTCTATCTAGAGATTTAAAAGAAGCTAAATACAATGTTGTGATGGCTTGGAATCATCTATCTACAGAACAGAAAAGAAATATTACTATAGCAATTACAGAGCAAGCTATAGCCTTATTATTAACAGGTTTAAGCTATGCTTTATTGTCTATGGATGTGGGAGATGACGATGATGAACAGAGATTAAAAGCTATTGCATTAATGGCAGCTAGAACAAGATCTGAGTTAATTGCTTTTTCTCCTACAGGTATCTTTGGTGAGTTCACTAGAATACTAGACTCTCCTACAGCTTTAATGGGACTTTTAGATAGAGTAACAGATGCAGTTTCGTCAGGATGGTTTAAAACATTTGAGAAAGGTGATTTTAAAGGATGGAATAAAGGGTTCATTAAACTAATGAAAGTTATGCCTGGTAACAGAGTTGTGTTTGACTTTTTATCTATTGATGAAAAGCTAAAATGGTATGGTCTTAACTAGAGAAGTAAAAAAAACTTAGGGGGGAGAGTATTACTACTTTCCCTCCTATTTTATTTTAAAACAAACCGTTCCAAATTGATAAAGTACTAAAATATCCATTAAAGCTACAACTATAATAAGAAACTTTAGACAAGTCTTTGAAATCAAGATCATACATGTTTTTAATAGTGTCCATAGGCTTCTTCAAAATCTCAACATTAATCTTATTTATTATTGCTGAAGTTGTCCAAGACTTAGATTTTTTACTACATCTAGTTTTATTTAAATCTCTTATATAGTCTACTAATTCACAATAAAGATCATAACAATTGCGAGCTAAAGTGTTTAGATCAGAATTATTATTAATAATAAAATCAAAGCTGTCATTAGGCAGATTAATAATAGAATTTTCAGAGCTATGAGGATCTATTTCTTCAGTATCTCTATCTACTTTAACAAAATAGAACCCTTCTTTCTTTAAAATCTCATATTCATTAATATACCTACAATCTGTAACTATAACATTCTCTACATTTTTTATATCATGCAATAAATTTTCTATAAAATAATTCTCTCCAAAACTCTTCTTGATTTTATCAGCAGTATCTTGTAGAAGCTTTCTTAATGATACAGAAGTTGCTGAAGTTAGTGCTTTTATACTATGAGTACTAAAATCATAAAATAATGTGTTTTTTTCGTATTTATAAAGATATTCTTTATTTATAGGATATATAACACTTACTATCTCTTTTAATTTATCAGCAAAAGCAATATTTAGATATCTGAGTCTGTTTTCTTGAAAATCTATTCTAAGGATCTTATATAAAATTTCAGTTGATATATCTTCTGTAATCCCAAGCCCTCCATTTAAATAGAAGTTTAGAAACTTAGCTACAGTATCTTTACCACTATTTTTCCTTCCGCACAATGCTATCTTCATGCTATTAATTTTTTAATTTCTTCTGCAATATTTCTTATTTGAAAATGAGCTTTTTTATCTAGCCTTAGAAGAAAGAAATTTCTCCAAGAACTTCTAAATCCACTCATTATAATATCTGTTTTGTGTCCTAGATTAAGAACAGATCTAGCTACTTCAGGAATCTCTCCTCGCTTTATTAAAAGCTTATAGAAGAAAGAACTTAGCTTACATGATAGTTTATATATCCAAGCATTTTTCTTTTTTCCTTGCCACTCTATAAAAGAAATTCCAAACTTCTTAAGATAGTTTATCCATCTAGTACTTTCAACAGTAAAACTATTAGATCTGTGTCTTAATAAAGATCTTTCTTGGCCATGATCTGTAGTTATCTTAAATGTAAAGATCTTATAAGGATCATTATCACTAGGAATAAATATATTTTTTTTATACATATTACCTTCTAAGATATTTTTAAACAGATCTAAATTATTTTCTATAATAACTCTTAGATTAGTATATACATACCCATCTTTTCCAGACTTTTTAACTACTGTATATTTATTTTTTAGAAAGAAAGAATAGTTGTTCCTAATAGTACCATAAGAATATTTTAGATATACTCCACAATGCTCAAATACAGAAGTGTGTCCTTTCTCTACTAGACCCATCAAAAACTTAATTCTAGCTTCTTTATCTAACAAAAGCTCTGATTGATAACAATTCTTAGCACACATCTCTGCTAACTTAGACAAATCACTTTCTTCTATTCTTTCGACTTTTTGTTCTACTAACTTCATTTTTGTTCTTTTTAAGTTTTGATAAATATTCTAATAGATCTGGTATCTTAGAGTCGTCTTCAAAACAATTATATTCATTAGGTAGCTCTAGAAAATATTTCTGATTCATTCTACATAGTTGAATAATAATTGCTTGTCCTTCTCTAAGATCTGGATTAAATTTCTTTATATCCTTAGCTTTCTTTAATAATGTTAGTGCAAATTTCCTAGAGTTCATATTTTAAAATTGTTTTCTTCTAATACTTTAAATGCTGTCTCATTAAGAAGTTCTTTAATATCTTTTTTTAAAATTCTTTCTTGATATGTACTCTCTAATTCTTTCTTATATTTCTTAACTAAACTACCAACAAATTTATAAGATGGTTCATATACTTTCCTAAAGTATTTTACTTTTAGAGCATATTTTATTTCAGTACTAAACCTTTCTAGTACTTCATTGAAATAAGAAACTCTTAATGTTTCTTTTATTTGAAGTTTATTATATAAAATACGAGACTGCTGAGATAACTCAACAGCCTCTAAATAGATATCTTGGTTTTCTTCTATCCACTCTTGAAATACAGCATCTACTTTATCATCTAAGCATTCATAAAAGATAGCTTCTATTTTATATGAGTTCATTTTCCTGTATGTCCAAACCCACCATCTCCTCTATCAGTTTCAGACAATTCTCCTTCCACAAATTCACAGTGTTCAGCTTTCTGGAATTTTAATTGTGCTATCCTATCAAAGTTCTTTATAGTGATAAACTCTTTATTACTATTATTATAAATACTAACAAATAATTCACCTCTATAATCACAGTCAATAGTTCCTGTAATTACTAGACATCCTTCTTTAAAAGCTAATCCAGATCTTGGTCTAATAACTACTTCATATCCTTCTGGAATTTCCATACATATACCTGTAGGAATTAATATTCTATCTCCAGGACATACAACTATCTTTTCTAAGCATACTTTTTCTTCTTTCTCATTATAATAGTCATATATCCTTTTATATGTGTACTCTCTATTAGGAATACATATTATCTCTTCTAATGGTTTATATTTAAAGAAAGCTTGTATGTCAGCACAAGCTGCTCCTATTGTTTTATATACAGGTAAATTTACTTCTTGATGTAGTTTCTTTATCTTAACTTGCATACTAAATTTTTCTTAGGTAAGACATTATATGCATTATATTTAATGCTTCAAATGTAGCATCACTTAATGCATTATGTTCGTTATCATTTATTTCTTGGAAACAAGGACAATAATCTTTTAGCTCTTCTATAAATGTTCTAGAGTCTCTAATCTGATTATATTTCCATGGTATAGTTACAGCACAGAGTTTAAAGTTTGTTTCTAGAATATCAAAATCTAGTTTACCTCTAGACCACACTCTAAAATCTTCTCCATTAGCTGTTTGAGTGATAAATTGAGAAAGCATTAGCAGAACACTCTGTAAAGGTTGTCCTGCTTCTTTAAACACTTCTCTTGCTTTATCTGATTGTTGCATCCACCATTTTAAAGTGTCTGCACTAACAATAGCAGAAGACATAGAATCTGACAAGCTAACTACTTGATAGAATTCTTTACCTAAACTTTGATTCTCTTCAGGCTTAAACTCTACAGCACCTATGCTTAATACAGGAGAATAATAGTTTGTTCCTAAGCTTTCTATATCAATTAATATATGCTTCATTTTATTTAGTTTAATGTTGCCAAAAATTTAATATCTCAGGCTCTGCTTTAACAGGCACTACTTTAATGAACACTTCTCCAGCTCTTTCCATACAATCTTTTAATGATTTAGCACATTTTTCAGCAATATCTTTGGGGACTTCTAAAAGATATTCCATTATCTTACAAATATGGCGATTCCCCATATTTTCTTATACTTTCATATAAGTTGGGACTATATCTTATAAAGAAATTTTTCTTAACATAGCACTTTTAGTTCTGTTAGAAATTTCTTTATCTGTGCTTTTCAACTTCTCTTGAAGCTTACTCCATCTCTGGATAGTCTCTGAACTCCAGATCTTATAATTGTAACAATTTATATAATATTTATTTAAGATTTTAGATATTTCATAAGCACCATCATATTTTCCTATAGTTAAGTACCAAAATATTCTACCATCTTTTTTCCTTTCAGATAAAATCTTAGCTTTTATATCAAAATTCTTTAGAAATGGAATAAATAATTCTTCATTTATTTCTTTAGAAAAAGCTTGTGTGTTTAAGTTATAAAATAATTTATCTTTATGTAAAGATCCATCATCATAAAACCATAAAGCTAATCCTAAATCATCCATAAGTTTAATAGAACTTTCTAAATCTAAATTTCTAAGTTTAGTTATTCTTTCATCTCTATGAGAGCTAAATTGAAAAATTGGTTTTTTTAGCAAATCCATTTTCTTCCACCTTAACAATATTAAAAGCTAAATCTCCTAGTAATTCTTTTTTAAATTCTAAATATTCTTTATGAATACAGTTAGTTAAATAATTTGAATTACTATCTTTATTTTTAGGAGTAGATAAACTTCCATCTCCAAATTTACCTGTGAGTAATACTTGTAACTGTTCATTACTTAGATCTAAAGCTGCTGATTGTCCATTCTTCATACATTATACATTTAAGTTCATGTACAAACATACAATAATTTTTCAAACATTCAAAATATCTTTCAATATTTTTGTAGTATTATTGTCTTTAGGAGATTCCAGCAATTAACACAGTTTAACCATGACAAATTATAGGCTATCATGGACAAAGTTACTTATTTTAACTTTATCAAATAAATTTTCTTTTATAATCCACTCAAAGAACCAAACACCAGCTAGTTTGGACATATCGGAAGAAGAACCCTGGCACCTGTAGTTAAGTGCCATTCTCTCTAAATCGCCTCTCATATTAAAAAACTTTTTACAAGTAGGCTTATAATATGTCAAAAACTCTTCTGTTTGATGCAATTTATGCTGTTTGAATTGCTCCCACCATTGTCTATTAATAGTTCTTTCTAATCTCTGATATTCATCAAATACTTGATAATAAGACCTTCTATTAGTTATATCATTAAAATGGACATAACCATTCTTAACAACAACAGGTTTAATGTAATCAAAATATGCTTTCAATTTAGGAAAAGCTTTCATATAAGCATCATACACTTCATCTCCTTCTTCTTTAGATAGACCTAAATTTCTAGCAATAGTATCTCCTACTCCACCAAATAGAATAGCAAATTTAGCACCTTTAGCTTTACTTCTAAGATCTGGTCTTACATGTTTTACTTCTTCTTCAGGAACATCTTTCAATTCCTTAGGAAAACATAGTTTAGCTGTAAAACTATGACCATCTCTTTTTCTAGTAGTATCATTATAGAAATCTATTAGAGCAGGTTCTTGAGATAGTTGAGTGTACATTCTATCCTCTTGCTGACTATAATCACAATCAACTAGAATAGTATCTTCATATTGATTAGTAAAACATCCTCTAGTTACCTTATCTGAAGGTATATTTTGAAGATTAATACTATTATCATCTGTATCTCCAGAACCACTAGAAGTTCTTCCAGTATTCATAATTTGCCAGAATGTAGCATGTATTCTACCAGTCTTAGGATTAATAGCATCTAAGAAGTTTTGTCCATATGTAGTAACAAGTTTCTGTGCTTTCTTATAATCTATATACATTTGTATTAGAGGAGAAACACTTACTTGTTTAGCAATATGTTTAGCTTCTATAGAATCTTTCATCCTACCAGTTTTCTTATCTTTAACTCTAGTATCAACACCTAGTTCTTTAAAGATAGGTATAATCTGTTTAGCAGAGTTCCAATTTAAACTACATCTTTTAGCAGCACTAAATAGATCTAATTGTTTATTAACATATTTATCACCAAATTTCTCAAATACCCATTTATTTAAAGCAAATTCCATGTCAGACAGTTTCTGATTATCATCTTCCATCTTAGCTTTCCACTTCTCTACATTTAAATAAATACCACAGAACTCTATATAAGCTAGAACTCTAACAAATTTATTGTCTAGTTTAACAGCTCCCCATAGATTATCCTCTTTAATCTTAACCATCTGAGAAGTCATGATAGGTATTAAATATTTAACATCATTAGCTCCATATTCAATAACCCTATCTGTTAATCCAACTTTATTAATAGTTCCTCTAATAGCTTTATTTAATAAAGCTCCACAGTATTTAAGAGCTAGAACATCTAAAGATTTTCTAACATAATTTGACAATTTAACATCATCATAGCCACAATATATGATACTCTCAGCTAAGAAGGTATCAAATATATGTTCTAGTATGATATCATGTTTATAAAAGAATTGTAAATCAAATTTAGCATTTTGAAGTACCCATACTACATCTTTTCTTAAAAATAAAGGTTTTAATCCCTCTAATATTTTAGGAGAGTATTCAACTACAAATTGATTTTCAAAATCTCCCAATTGTATAGATAGAAGTTCACAAGAATAAGGATCTAAGCCACTAGTTTCAGTATCTAAAGCTATGTGCTTATGATTTTTAAAATAAGATAATATATTTTGAACACTTGTTTCCTTCCATACACTACTTCCTTCTACTCTTTTTTGATCAGAACAAAAATATATCATTATTTTATAATATAATAGTTTCCAGACAATATTTCTCTCATAGTAGGATTCCAAGCAGTATTGCCTGGAATCACTATAATCTCTCCTTCTTTTTGAAATAGAATTTTATCTTTAGGCCAATCATAATTGCCTATAATTCTATCTTCATCAAGCATGCTTCTAGTTGCATCTATTATATTCATTTTTGGTTTAGGACATATTACTCCAATCATAGACAGTATTTGTTCTCCCTCTTCATTAAATTCTCCCATATTATACTGTTTTATTTATTCATAATGGATGTTCTAAATATACAATAAAAGTTTTTTCACAAAATAATCAACCACAATGGGAATACGAACAGGACTGGCACACCAAACATCCCTCTTGGAAGACTAATTTTTCTCCACATACAGGACAGTTTTCACCACTCTTAGCCTTATTCTCAACATATTTAGCAATAGTTCTAGCTAATACTTTATGAAACGCTGTTAAATCTCCCTTACTCTTCTTTAGTTGATCTATTAAGAAATTAAAGCCTACATCACTTCTAATAGCAATAGAAAGTATTCTAGTGATCATTTCTAATTGATCATCCATTACATCAATGAAATTATCTACTAGTACTTTTCCTTCTTGTGTTTGAAGTTGATAGTAACTCTTCTTAATCTTAACAATCTTACCTACATCTGGAAGCTTAATGTCTTCTGGTGTAGGACATACAAATATTTCATATGGTTTGCCTTCATAGAAGCCCAATGCACAAAGATAATTTTTTCCTTGAACTCTCATATTATGAATGTGACAGAATAGCTCAGAAGGTCTCTTTGGGGCCTTTCTAGAAGGATCTGAAGTCTTAGTTTCTGTTGATACTAATACTCCACTTCTACTAGATTCCCTGTAAATGGTGGTCCCTTTCAGCTTCATCTTATCAGCATTCAAATATATGTTCTCTACTATTTCTTTAGGAGTATCTGCTGCTAAATTAATAGTAGTACTGATAGAACTAGTAGTATATTTTTGCACAATAGATTGGATCTCTAATCTAGTTTCCCATGGAATATCTGCTGCTTCATTACCAAAATAAGGAGATGATTTAAATAGAGTAGTAATCATACTCTTAGATAAATCTTTAAACTTCTTTCCAGATACTATCTCACAATATTCTTCAAATCCTTTATGTGCTACTGTAAACACTTTAAATTTCTCTTTAGTATTGGGATCTATAAAGTCATAGGACTCATCAAAAGCATTAACTTTAACCCTTCTATCATAAAGAGTTTTAAAGATAGGTTCAATACCACTAGTAGTCTGAGTCATTAATGATCCAGAACCTACAGGAGCTACAGTACTTAATGAAACATTTCTTCTACCTAATTCTTTCATTCTAGATGCAATCTTAGGATAATTCTCTAATAAGAATTGATACCATTCATTACTAGGTTTATCTTCAGGATATTCTGTATTATAATCATAATTTAAGAATGTTCCTCTAAGATATGCTAAATCTATACTAGCTTCTAGTTCTGTTTTAAACTTAGTTTCCATTATAGATTCTACTAAATAATGAGAATCTTTAAAAGATAGATTCATAGCTGCTATAGCATCTCCTAATGCAGTAAAACCACATCCTATTCTTCTACCATTCTTAGCAATATTTAGCACTCTAGTCCATAGTTCTTTTTCACTATCTGCATCAGAACCATTAATAATATTTTGAACATTGCTCATTTCTAGTTCAATAATATCATCTAAGAATACTACTTGATTATACACTACTTTTCTAAACAGCTCATAATCAAATGTAGCTTCTGGTGTAAATGGATTTTTAACAAAGGATTTTAGATTTACATGAGATAATCTACATGAATCTGCATCTGCTAAAGGTTGTTCTCCGCCTATTATGTTACTAGATAAATCTAGGCTACTTATTTCTAAGCAACTCTATATATTACTATATAGAACAGACTATTTCACCACCTCTTTATTATCAGAGGGCATTTCATCCAAAATTTTATACATGAAAGAAGGAGTTATATAAGGCTTAATATTTTCCATAAACTTTAAAATATCCTTTTGTCTTAATCTTAAATAGAAATATTTACCATCCTTATTTATATTCCACTCTAAATCTAGTTTTTCTTTTAAAGCTTTTTTGAGAATAAAAAGATCTCCATAAGATAATCTTTTTAGATTTAAAGTGACTGTTGGGTATATTCCTTTATTAAAAGTTAAGCTTCCATCAGACATATATAAAAACGACAGTGCTTCATAATCTAAAAGTTTTAGAGCATGTTTATCTATTGATTTATATTTGTCTATATAGATTCTGTCTCTTAAAGTGGTAAAGAAAGGATGCCCTTTTGAAGACAATCTTAATTGTAGTTGTCTATTTCCTTCTTTTTGTACTGGAGATATTTTACATGAAGTTATATTCTCTAAAATATCTTTACATAACAAAACATAATCTTCATTTTTCACTATCATGTTCATTGCAAAAGAATATTCTTTACTTCCAGTACTTTTATATACTCCCCCATCACCCATTACCATAAATGAGCAGAGTTTTACTAACTCTTTTTTGTCTTCTATTTTTCTCATGTATTAAAATTCTATAGTCGTTGCACAATGAATATCTCATTAGCACAAGATAATCCTAAAGCTTTCTCTAGGACCTCCCTTGTTTTTAGAAATGTTTTCTTAATAAATCACTTTATTAAGCCACACAGTTATATGGATTTGTCGACACAGCTCTTAGCTTAGGATACACAGAAGCAGGATCATAATCTAAAATATTATCCCATAATAATATTCCAGGTTCTGCAGTTTTCCAAGCACTAGTAATAATAAGATCAAATAATTCTTTAGCTTTAATCTTCTTAAAATAGGCTCTATTATCATTTATAGGATACAATTTATTGTATTCATAGTCTTGAGACTTCCAATCAACAAAGTTCTCTATATTTGAATCTATAGGCCATTTAAGAAGCCAATCTTCATTGTTCTTGTATGCTTTAATTAGATCCTTACTAATCTTAACAGAAACATTAGCTCCTGTTACTTTAGAAAGATCTTGTTTCATAGTAATAAATTCTACGATGTCTGGATGTTTATCAGACATACAAAGCATTAATGCTCCTCTTCTTGAATTTTGTCCCACTGTTTTAACAGTTGTAGAATAATATTCCATAAAACTAGCTGCACCAGAGCTTGTTTTTGCTGCATTATGTACTAAAGCCCCATTAGGTCTAAGATAGTCTAGATGTGTTCCTACACCTCCTCTTCTCATAAATAGATAAGCCATTTCTTTGCCTTTATCCATTATCTCTCCCATCTTATCCTTTGGTCCATCAATAACAAAACAGTTAGCTAAAGAAGCATTATTTGTATTACCTAACGATGCCATAATAGAACCTCCTGGTACAATATATTTAAAATGTCTAAATAGATTGAACCATTTATCTCTAATTTGATAGTCATTAGACTCACATAGTTCTTGTAGATATTCTTGTCCTAAATCTGATAGTTTATCTATATTTATTCTTTTATCTGTTAGTTCCTTCTTAAACTTTCTTTCAATCTCTGATACATTAAAAGCTATTCTTTGATGCATATTATCAGGTGTTTTCTCACCTTCTCCTGCATACTTAGATAAAAACACTTTAGCTGCTAATTCATCACCCTCAAAATATTCTTTACTACACTCTTCAGCTGTTTTCTTCATATCAATTAAAATTTAGTTTTTTTCTAATGTTATCATCAAAAGTTAGATCTATATCTCTAAGATAGTTAAACTTCTCTTCTGCTAGATCTATTGTAATCTTATCTAAGTCAGAAGGAACTACAAAAAACTTAGCTTTAATTTTGTTTTTCTCATTTTCATCTCGTACCCACACATATTTTAATCTTAACAAATCCATATCATTTTTAGGAGTATAAGCTTTTAAGACAATGTTTTTAGCATTATCAGAAAAGTCTTCTACATTCCCTTTATTAAAGAGATATATTTCTTTTGTATACTCCTCAGGCATATTAAAAGAATATATCACTACATTACCATTATCAAGATGTTTTTTAAATAATGGATGATTTGTTAAATAGTCTTCATATTTAATAAAACTAGGACTATCGCTAAACTTATAGTGTAGTAATAGATATGGTCCTACATATGTTACCTTAGTTATTAATTCTGGATATTGTACATGCACCTTGGTGGCTAGTAATGGTAACAATAATTTTCTAGCTGCACTATTCATCTTCTCCTCTTACTTGTTTATTATCCACTATATAACATCCTTCTTTGTTTATAAAGTCATAGCTTACATCAAAGATCTGTGTTTCATAATGCCATTCTATTTCCTTTATTAGCTGTTTAACACCTTTATGTTTATATTCAGATTTTCCTATATAGAATCCATCTTCAAAAGCAGGTATTCTATCTCTCTCTACAGTTAAAACAGTGGGAATAGTTGCTCCACTAGAAGGCATATAAATGAACACAAAATCTAATATTTCATAGTCTTTATATTCTTCATCATCTTGAACAACTTTCTCCAGCATCTTATAATATAGAGTAGCTTGAATCCAATACCTAAACTTCCAAAATTGATCTACAAATTCATCTGATTTAACACTACCAGTCTTTAAATCTATTATCTGAAAGGTTTTATTAACATGATCTACCACTAGCCTATCAAAAGCTCCTTTTACTTTAGAGCCATTATATTCTGTAATAAAATCTGCTTGATTAAAGCCCTCTTGTCCTTCTAATAGATCAAACCACTGTTTAGTTTTAGAAGATGTCTTAATAGTTTCTACTACCTTCTCTGCAGTAGACCACATAAATGGTGTTATTAAGACAAAATCTTTATTTTCTAACATAAAGTTTAGATAATGATCGTATTTTCTAACAGCAGCTATTTTAGTAGCAGGCTTCCAATTATTATAAAAATCTTTCTCTTCAAAGAACTTTAATATTATTTTATCTGCTAATCCTTCTCCTGTTGTTACTATATGATCAACACATTTATTAATTATATCAGATATACTACCAGAAGGCAATTCTCCACTATAATTATTTAATTTATATTTAGATAAATTCTGAGGAGACAATAACATATCATCTACTAGTTTTCCAAATATAATGTATGGCTTTCCATCTAAATCTTTCTTTGTTATTAGAGAAATAGCTCCATCTTTATCATAAGAAGATATCTTAGAATAAGATAAGGCTTTTGTTTCTCTAAATTCTTGTTCACTACAACTTAATCTGAAATTTTCCATTGATCTACTTTTATCCAAACTCCACAATTCTCCTTGTCAATAGAATACCATTTACCTTCTATTTTATAAGGAACAAAGAATACTTGATTCATATTATCATCTTCTATCCAACCATTTTTTACTAATAGGTCAGCTAAAAGCTGAGTTAGATTATGAAAATCACATCTTCTTCTGCTATCCCTTACAAAATGAAGTCTTATAAATAAAGGTTTATCTATCTCTCCTACATAATCTCTAAATTCTTTTGCTTTTTCTACAAAAAATTCCTTAGTAGCTTTTTCATATTTAAAACAAAGAGGGGACTTAATTATAAGCCCACTCTTTGCTCTCATTCTAGAATTTTTGCTACTAGGGACATTTCCTGGTATAAAAATCTCCATTTATTTTACTAGTTCTATTTGTTTATAGTTAAACGAATAACTAACATCATCTAGAATCTCAAGGAAGCCAAATCTATCACCATAACAGTTTTGATGTTGAGCCACCATTTTAATCCTACTAAAGATATAAGATAATAAATAGTCTACAATTGTTCTATCTTTAAAACAACTAGAAATAATGGAGTCTAATACTAATTTAGTCTTTCCTTTTTTAGCTGACTCTATAATCTCATCTTGATGATTTAGTAAATACCAAACTAGAGAAGTGCATATATATATCCATGGAATCACTTTATACTTATTTAATGTTGGAGTATGAACTCTGAACTCAATAGTTTTAGCTCCTCCAAAGATAAGATTTACTAAATTAACCCATTTGTATCTAGCATGAACTTCCCATTTTCTATTTCCATCTCTATCATGTGGATGGTTAGCTCCAAAGCCTTCAAAGTTATAACCTGGAGTTTCTGCATACATATCAAACAATTGTTTAAATTGTTTATCTACTGTAGAACCACTATCACAAATATCCTCAGGAAGCCTCTTACAATAGTCTTTATCTCCTTTCTTAAATGTAGAAGAGGCAACTATATTGAATGGGAACATATTTAAAATTTGTGGTTCTAAAGCTTTAAAATAGTGGTATGCAGCAACAACAAGTTTTTTGTCTACACTAGGAACACCAACATGCACATGAAGAGAACATTGATGGTCTATATCACAATAACTCTGTAATACTTCACATGTTTCATGTAATACACCTATACCACTCTTTCCTTTTAGAGGAATTGTCGCATATTCGTTTCCAGATATAGAACCATCTCTTAGAGGAATCAGTCCTAGTCTAGTACATTCTGTTTGAGGAACAGCACCAGAACAAGTCTCAAATTCTACTCCAAAAGTTAATTCAGGCAGTTTAAAGACACCTTCTCTATTAGGAATATAACAACTAGCATGATATCTTTTAAAGTCTTCTAATAGAAATTTAGCACCATAATTATTAGGGAAATCATAGTTCCAAGAATACTTTCTATTTCTAATCTGAGACTTACTGTTGATTCCTAATGTAAACTTACCATCTTTCTTATATACTAATGATCTAGGACTAATATATATATCTGGTTCTTTTTCTAGAAACCCTACTTCTTTTAGATATTTTTTATCAAATACACCAAATATTGACCCTTTAATATCCACTTGAACATTCTTAGTAAGATTTCTGCTATAAAATCCAAAATAATATAGTTGAGATAAAGGATCATAATTAACAACTCCATAAATAAGAGAAGAGGTACTACTTCTCATTTCTTTTTTCTCAAAATCATAGTAGTTATTTCTACTTGGTGGTATTGAAGATAAAAAATAATGAACTCCCTCTTCTACATTAAAATCGTCCTTAAACATAAATTAGTCTAGTGTTTTTAGTGTTACATTTAAATTTTCTATAATCTCGTTAGCTTCTTTTATTAGTGGTTGTACACTACTAATATCTTCACATTCTTTAATGAATAATTGAAACTGTATTTTGCATGCCTCTACTTGAGCAAAGCTTTCACTCTTAAGACTTAATAGTAAGTCCTCAAAATTGTTTATAACATCTTCTTGAAATTCTTCCCATCCTAGTTCTCCAAAATAATATGTTATGCATTCTGATATCCTATTAAAATCTAGCTTTAACCATTTAGGAGTAAGATAGTTTCCTTTTCCATTCTTGAAGTTGCCATAATAAGGAGACATTCCTATTCTCTTACCTATATCATTAAGATCTGTTTTATTATTAAAGGTTTTATATTCTGAACTAACTCCCTTAACTATAAGATAACTTTTAGTAGTATATAAAGGAGAGAAATATCCTGTAGGAAACAGATTACCTTTAGAAGTAAAATCATATCTTGTGAAAGTATTTTCTCCTAAATATACAAAGTTTTCTGCAACAAAAGGTGTAATATAATCTATCTTACCAGAGAGTTTATAGATTAATTCTGCAGTCTTATAACATTCAGGGAATATTAACAGACCTTCTATAAAATACAGTCTCCAATCAGAAGAATATTTTGCATCGGTTACATATCCTAAAACAGAACTATTATACACACCATTTAAAAGTGCCTCTTTACGATAGTATCTACCTCTAGCATAAACAATGCTTTCACTTACTTGATATAAAGGCTTAATATCCTCTTCATCAATAGCACTCTGATATTTAAGTTTAGAAGGAACTATTAATACAGGAATATGTTTAGTCTTATTCTCTTTTTTAAAGTTATCTCTTTGCCTATCCCAATAGTTTTGATATGCTACATCGTCTTCGTAATCATCACCATATCCTCCATAGTTTCCATAATCATAACTATTATAGTCTGATCCATAATAATGATGCCTATTAGAATTAACTGTTGAGACATAAGGCTTCTTTTGAAGACATTCTGACCTATCATAAGGAGTTTTACTAACTAATCTACCATCTTCAAATTTATATAGAGTGTTAGGCTCTACTGCAACTATTCTTTTCTTATCATCTTTAGAATTATCTATAAAATCTAGAGATTCCTCTAAAGAAGAGAAGTACCAATAGTTATCTTCAATGTTATATAAAAATAGAGGTCTTTCTTCATCTGCTACAGTAGATGTACTATATGCCTTAGATTTTCCTCTAAACATATATACAACATCCACTCCTCTAGATAACTTCTCTCTAATATCATATATAACAATAGCAGCTGCACCTATATACTCTGTTAGGATTTTAAATCCTTCCTTCTTAATTAATTTAGCTAGGATCTTAGAGTCTGTTTCTCCTTTTACTTCTTCAATACCATATTTCTCTGCTAACTCTTCATGATTACATAAAGTTCCATTATGAATCATTACAAAGTCTTCAGATATAGCATCTGGTTGTCTTAGATCTTCTAAAGTGAGATTTTCATTTTCTAATACTATTGGTTGAGCATTAGCTTCTGTATGAGCTCCTACTGTAGCTTTTCTACAATGTCCTAATATAACATTGTTTTCTTTATATACAGGATCATTTTTATAAGCTAATACTAAGTCTCTGTACAATTTCTTTTTATCTACTCCATAGAGCACTCTTCCTAGTAGATATCTACCACAAGAATCTCCTCCTCTAGAGTCATTAAAAAGCCCTAGTACATTAAATTTATCCCAACTAAATCGTCTGTTATCTTTTCCAATGTATCCAAAAAGTCCACACATAATATTAATTTATAATTAAACCATAGGAATATTAAATGTCTCTACTAGCTGTTTAGCTACTGTTACATTACCTCCCATAGCAGCTAAGACTTCTTCTTTTAATACATCTATGTCAATAGAATCTTCATCATCGTCTAAATATTTATTTACTTCCTCTATTGCTTTTAAAGTGTTATTAAAAGCCCATCTAATTAAATTATTATCTTTTAAGAAATAACCACTTAGGCAACGATATTCACATCCGTATCTACAATGTCTAAAGGCCCCTGCAGCACCATATACTTGTCTTCTTTCATTCTTGGGTTCTATTAATGTAGAAGGAACACCTAAGAATAGGTCCATAAATTTAACAATAATGATATTTAATGGGGCTACTGGATCTTTATATCCTATATGAATGTGCATCATTCATTGTTACCCTATAGGCTTTTTATCCTATAGTTCTATAAGTTTAATCTATTCTTATAGATCAGCATATATTTTCACCTTCAGCATTACCTGTTAAGGGAGAACCACTCTTGGGAATATTTTATTCTATTTCTAGTTTCAATTCCTATGCTTTACAGTGGCTAGAGCTTGTTAATTCTCTAACTTACCTAGGTATTTAAGATAAGATTCCATTTTATCTTTTTTTCTTTTAAAAGAAAACTTAGAATCTTGATATAAAAATTTGTACAATTTTAAAATTTTATTAGGTTTATCAATTCCATAAGTTTGAAATCTTAATGTGTACCAATCAATAGTTTTTCCTTTATGATATTCTAAGCAATAACCCATACCTTCTATATTAGAAGAAATAATATTTCCAATTTGATCTAAAAATGATCTAGATGTACTTACTAATCTAATAGTGAAAATTCCCTTTCCATTAAATTCATAACTACCATCTCCATCTATAAATCCTCTAATAAAAGACCTATAAAATTGTTCTGGAATTTTATCAAATGGAAAAATAAATTCACTGTCATAAGTTTTTCTTGGAAGAATATTATATCTTTTTAAAGTATTTACCATATGTTTAGAAGACCATCTTAATTGAGCTTGTTCTTTTCTCAACTCAGGATGTTTATTACTGATTACAATATTATTACTAATATTTAATTCAAACTTAATTAAATCTAAAACCTCTTTATCAGAAGATTGTATGCTAATTCCCATTCTATTAGTAAAACTATCAATTGTTCCATCAGCTATAAAAAATCCTAATATATAAGCTTTTTCATCTGTATCTATTATATCAAAATAATCTTCTTTACATTTTTTGTGTAAATAATTTCTTTTTTCTATAGGTACATTATGAGCTTTTAATACTGATGCTATTGATGTTCTTGGGCAATTCAACAATCTTTTTATCTCACTTGGAGATTTACCTTCTTCTATTAATTTTAAAACTTTTTCTTGAAATTCTGTCATAATACTTTGTTTTACATGTTTCTGTAATACAAAGATACTTAAAAATTTCAAGATTTACAAATTTTTATACTGATTTCTCATTCACCTAATTTGGTTCTTGCTTGCTAACATATTTCTATGCAGCTGGGCATGCAATTTTACCCACAGTCCTCAATGTTCCTGGAAATTCTGCTGGCTTCTTATTTACCTCACCATCTTCCCAAGCATTATAGTCTTCAGAACAACCAATTTCTTTAGCTTGAGGATCTTGTAGGTATTCTTCTTTTAAATGTCCATCAGGTAGATGTAATAATGTTAAATTAGGATCTATCTTACTTAAATGTTCTTGAATATATCCCTTCATAAAGTTCATATGTTCTACAAATTCATCTACATTATTAGTAGGAGGAATATTAAATTCAGCTAAAATATTATCTGTTTGTAGAGCATATCCTTTATCTCCAATAATATAAGGAGATTCTTTAGTACCAGGAATATAAGGAATTGCAGAGACAATCTCTGCTTTTTCCTTATTATAAATAAACAATTCAGGATCTGATCCAATTAAGATGTTATCTACTCTTTTCATAATTATTTTCTTATAATGTTACCATTCTTTAATAAAACTGTTACATAATTTCCATTAGCTAGTACTTGTGCTACTCTAGCTTTAGATTGAGGAACTTCTACATATTCTCCAGTATCAGAATCTCTCTTCATAAACTTAATTACTTCATATAGAGCTCCTTTTTCTAGAGTCATAGTTCCTGTATTATGTACAAAATAAGTTTTCTCTTCTAGAATTTTCTTTTCCTCTTCAGTTTCTAGTACATCTACATCCCATTCATTAGAGAAAGTCTCTTCATACTCTTCTCTATCTATATATCTAAGATAAGCTTTATACTCTTCTATAACCTCATTATCTAGGAAAGATAATTGAGTATCTCCTAAAGATAGATTATAGATCCTTCCATTATATTCAACAACAATATATTTAATAAGTATTGGGTCTATAATACCACTCATAAACTCAAACTCGGTTCTATTTTTAATATCCTCCATAATAATAGAAGATATCTCAAACTTCTTTTTATAGAGTTCATGTTTAGGATTAGACACCTCAACAGTACAGTTCTCAAAACAATCTTTAGGAAGGGCACCTAATACACAATTTACTCTAATCACATTGGCTTCTTCAAATGGAACAGGAACTAACTTATTAAATATATCTGCCTCTTCAGAATACTTATAACTGTTTGTAGAAGACACCAACATTCCTTTTGATAGAGGAGTAACATCCTTAATAACTTTTAAAATCATATTAAAATAATCTTTGTTTTTTGATAAGTGAATTTTTGTTTAAACCATTTAAGACTAATACTTTAGTAGCCTTTTCTAAGGTTGTATAACATAAGAATTTATGAGTAGATTTCCATGGAATTCTCACTTCTCTATATGCACATATAAAATCATATAGAAAATTAGGATCTGGATTCCACAACTTCTTCTTTAGTCCTTCTGTATTAACAGTGACTAAATCTGGATAATCAGACTCTACTTGAGCTTGGTAAGAGATCAAAGATTTATTTATGTCTGAAACACTTTTGAATGTTTGTTCGTCTTCATGATATCCTAGATTATACGCATCTTCTATACCATAGCTCTCTTCATTAGATGCTCTAAAATTAATAAATTCTACTCTATGCCCATCATAGAATATTGGAGAACACAAATCTTTATCTAGAAACATTTTATCAGAATTATTTGTATAGACCTGAATAAAATCCAGGTCCTTAAAAATATCTGAGCTTTGAAGACTATTAAAGATACTAAAATCAGTTCTCCTAATTACTGGATTCTTGATTGTTATTATCTTTCTAGTCATTTTGTCTAAAATTAATTTCTTTCCAAGAGAATGATTTAGCTTTCATATATTCTAGAGAAGACCAGTCCTCTCTCTTATTTTCCATATCTTCTTCATATTCATAAGCTGCAATCCAGTCAAAATATTTAGAATATTTAGCAGCAGCATATTCAGAATTAGATAGTTCTGGAGCAGTATTTACTTCTAATACATAAGGAGTACCATCCTCTGTTACTACAACATCTACAGCACCAAAGTCTAATCCTAGTGCATGTACTGCTTTAACACAAGCTTGACACAGTCTAAGATCATTTTTAGTAGGTTCTGCACCAGGTCTTAGATTACCAAACTTACCATAGTCATCCCATCCAATAACTGTCCATGCTTCTGTATTTTGAGCATGATTCCATACTATTTGATTAGGATCAGCAGGTTTAGGTTTTTCTAACAGAGCAAGAATTTTACTTTGAGCAACATGAGCTCTAAACTCTTTAACTTTAGGAACAAAGTTACTATAATAATGATCTTTCTTATGAACATTATAATGAGCAATAAATTCTTCCCAAGTATTGAATGTTAAAAAGTTTTTACCTTGGTGGTGTAGCAAAGGTCTTCCAATAATAGGAAATACTATTTTATCTCTTTCTGTATTAGGAGTGATATTTAAAGGACAATTTATTTCATTTTCTACAAATAATTGTCTAGCAATACTCTTTACAGAAGCCTTCTTAATAGAGGCAGAATTATTATATACAACTGCAGGAAGATCATCTACTTGAATTCTATTTCCCCATTTAATTAAATAGGCTTTGTCTAATAGAGCTGCTATATCTTTAGTTCTAGTCATAATAATATTCCCATTTTCATCTTTAGAATATACTTCAAACAAGAACCCTTCAGACTTCTCTAATTTCTTTCTAATGACTAGATAAGCATTTGGATTTTTTACTTCTGCAAACACTTTTTTCATAGAAGGTCTACCACCTAAGCCACATAAAATTACTACTTTGTTCATATTTATTTGTTTAATAAGTTGTTGTTTATAAGTTCAATTAATTTTTTATGAAAATCTCCAAATTTCATCATCTCAGGATGTCCTTGAACTCCTAAGCATTTAACTGGATTATTGTTTTTGTCTTTAAAGAAAAGAACCACTTCTGGTTCTACTGGAGGAATAACTTCATATTGTTTATCTTCTCCATTAATATATCTAGTTGATCTTCTTTCTATTCCCCAAGCTTCTATACTATAGTTTTCTTTAGGAAGATCAAAAGGATATACCATTTGATGGTGCAATGAAGTTGTTATACATTGAAAACCATCTTTAAAGATAATATTATGAGAGCTTCCTGCATGATTAGATACATCTTGAATCACTTTTCCTCCACATAGAGCACATATTAGTTGTAATCCTCTACAGATACCTATCATAGGTATTCCTAGTTCTACAGCAGCTTCAAATACTTCTATTTCAACTTTATCTCTAGCCTCATTTCCCCAATAAGTCTCAGATGTTTTTTCTCCATAGATAGAAGGATTAATATCTGCACCTCCAGTAAACATTACAAGATCTGCCTCATCAATATTTCTAGTGATAGCAGAGTCTTTATAATAGTCTAGAAGCCAATAAGCATATCCTACTCCATAATCTCCTGCAATATAAATTTTCATTTCTCTTTATTTAGTTTGATAAGTTTTGATAATAATGGTTCTTCCTTTCTAATACCAAAAATCTTTGAAATAGTTTCTGCTACTTCTATATTTTTAACTGTTTTAAAACAATTAAACATACTAGAAGGAAGCTTTTCATTCTTATTTGTAGAATAGATTATTTTTAAGAATTCTTTAACATTTGGAATAAAACAATCTCTAGGCCAAGCACTGTGCCCTTGTCCAGTTAGATTTCTATAAGCTGCAGCTAGATAAAGCAGTTCATAGAAAGTAAAATGTTTAAACAAGAACTGTTTGCTTTCAGGAAGGGCTAAAATATCATTTAAAACAGGATTGTATGTATTTTCATAACTCATTCTAACTAATGGACCAAAATGTTTAAAGAAGAGATCTCTACGATCTGGTTCTAATTCCATTGGCTTGCTGATATCAAAAGTAGCTTGGTATCCCTTAAGATTACTATTTGGTAATTTTTTCTCATAATACTCTAAAGGGTTATTTGTTTTTCCTAACCTTTGGATAGAGTTGTTTAGTTCTATAAGATATTGATAGTTAGTTTTATAGTCCTCAAATCCAACTAAAGGACAACCCATAATATTACCTATATAAGTAAGATATTTTTTAATATCTTCTTTTTTAGTTTCAGTATTATTAGATAATCCTGAATTACTACCATTAGTAAATATTCCTACTTTTACGAATTGATACTTCTCATCACTTTCTTTAAGTTTAACTCTAAGAGAAGAATTAAAAGCTCCCCAACATGGACAGTTTGTGTAATAATAACTAGTTCCTTTATTAGAAACTCCAATAAGAGATGTAAATAAGCCCATAATTTTATTGTTGTTTTTTAGTTATATATTCTAGCCAATCACCAGAATCAATATTTTTTTCGTTGTTTGTAATTTTAAGAGGAGATAAGAAATATACTAGATAATCTTCTCCTTCAATTGTGATATACTTTTTAGAATAATAGTCTGGATATCCTTCTAATACATCTAAATTTTTAGCTGTTCTATCATTCACTTTATAAAGCTCAAATACAATGCTGTGATTATCTGTATTAGGAATTAATGCTGGATACATCTCACCAATAGATATCATTCTAAAAGGCACATCTACTCTAACAGTTTTAATAAAGTCTGCAGTATGCATCAAATAATGATTATACAGACCTTTTCTTAGTGAGCCATATACAGCCACTCTATATTTGTTTTCCATTCTCTACAAGCTCTTTAATTAGTTCTTTAGTAATTATTTTTCCAAAATCTCTATGAAAGTCTGAGATATCTTTAGCTTCAAATCCATCAGGTATTTCTATCTGAATAAGATCATGTTCTTTAGCTATTTCAGATGCAAACATTCTACCCCAATTATGGGATTTATTAAAGTCATTATCATACCATATAAGTACATTTTTAAATCTCTTTTTTAGATCATTTATTTTCTCTTTAGAAGGGTTTCCTGTTTCACTTTGCATATTAATAGAAGGATAACAACTATTAGACATTATACACATAGAATCTTTTCTACTCTTGGTGATAATTACAGTATCTCCATAACTTGGAAGAAGATTATACAAATCCCAGATACTAAAAGGAATATTAGAAGTCCATTTAACACTCTTACTATATGGTCTGTATATTTTATAATAAAATTTTGAATAGTATTCAGTATATGCATAGCAATAGCTTTTAGTGCTAAATAATTGACTATAATCTTTATCCATTAAATAATAGTGTGAAATTGGATAAACCCCAAACTCTTTTAATCTTTTATGATCTACACCATAAGTTTCCCAATATTCAATATCCTCTAAGTTCAGATCTCTTATCCTTATTTTAATATCATATTCTTCTTTTTTAGGTATATAATTTATTCTATGACAAGCAGAGTTAGTTTTTGATTCCACATTTGCCTTAGATATCACATCTATAGCATCAGCTAATGTGGGAAGCTGTAAAAAAGATTTAATTAATGATATTATATCTCCATATTCTCCACTAGCAAAATCTTTATAATATATTTTACCATCTGGATTATAGAAGATGTAAAATGAAGGATGATTATCTTCCCTTAGAGGACTATTAATTAACTGGTTTACTGGTATTTCTCCTAGAAAATAAAATAATAACTTTAATTCATCTTTATTCTCTATTGAGAGAGGTCTACCAATTAACATATATTAATTAAAATGGAAGATCATCGTTATCCATATTCATTGGATCATGATCTTTTTTATCTTCTAATTCTTGAGGTTTATCTGGCTCTGTAGTTTCTACTTTATATTCCTTTAATTCAAAAGGATCACTTCCATAGAAAGCATTAGAGATCTCAGACACTTCTGCAGCTAGTTTACTATAATCAGTAATCCAATTTCTCATCGTCATTCTATTATAGATAGTTTGAAACACTCTACCATCTCTTCCTTCTCTAACTCCTAGAAGAACTTTAAATGTGTATTCTTTACCTTCAGATATTTTAACAAGCTCATGGAGTTCTTTAAAATTTCCTTTAAATAGAGCAGGAACATTTTCTATCTGACAATAAGCTTGTGTTAAATCTTTTTCTACTTTACCAGGTTGAGGAAGATTAAACCAATTAGCAATAGTCTCTACTAATGTAGATTCACCTCTATAAGCTAGTCTTAAACCTTCTGGTCTAAACCAAGGATACTTAGATGTATCTTTAGCTTTTAATTCTGCAGGAGTGATCCAAGTAGAATGCCCAAAGATATTTAATACTTGTACTTTTCCTGAAGTTTTACTAGTCCAAGAAGATTTAACTAGAGTTTGTTGTAGTCTAACTACTCTTTCTCTAGCTATTGCATCTTTAATTTTAAGCCAAAATACAATGTCTACAGTGTCTTTCTCTCCATCTGGAAATTGTTGTGTCTTCACATAGATAGGAGGTTCTACTTCTTTTCCTATAATTTTTTGTAAGGTTTTTTGATCTGGATTAATTGCTATAACTTCAACAGTTGCCACTCCCACTAAAGGTGAATATCCTTTACTTTCTTTTCTTTCTCCAATCAACATAATACAATCTATTTTTATTAATTAATAATTTAACACATGAAGATAATGCCCAGTCTCTTGTTCTGTATATTAAGACCTCTTCTTCTGGAAGATTAATTATTTTATTTTGCTCTTTAATCTGTTTACTATATCTTGTGCATTTATATAAAAATTTTCCTATTTGTATATAATAATACTTAAAATCAAATTCATCTGGTTCACTTTCAACTAGATCAATGAATCGCTCCTCAAATATAAGTTTAACAGTTAAAGGATAGGATCTTATTACTTCTGCTGTTAATACTGTCCCACAATCATCTACTAAATATAAAACATTTGTTTTATTAAAATTTAAATTAGAAGTTCCTTTAAATCTCATAATTTATTCTTTTAAACTAGGATATACTTTATTCCAATAAGTTTTCACATTTCCATCTTCATCAGACTCAGAAATAGTTATTGTCTTTCCACTAAGATAAGGACATCTACTTCCTTCTGCTCCAGAGAAAGATAAATTAAGTTTATTACCATCTCTAAAAGCATAGGCAATAGCATCTACTTTAGAAGCATATATATCTTTTACTTTACCTGTTAAGGCAATTTCTCTAGTATAAACCTCTTCAGATAGATTTTGAGCTACATATTTGTCCTTAACATGACAACAAAATATAGTTTTAGGACTTAACCTACAGATATTATCATACAATCTCATCATAACATCTCTAGAATGCATATATCCATAGCCTTGAGGAAGAGCTGTTACCTTCTCAAATTTAGGATCTGATGGAGAAAGTTTAGTCTTTTTATCTTTCTCATCTCTATTATATGATTTACCTTGAGGTTTATCCATATATTCTAATGTTCCTATAATCTCAGACCATTCATCTAATCTAGTGGTAGTGTCTATAATAAGAGTTTCATAAGGAGGTGTATAAATACTTGTTTCTCTATTATATCCATCTTTCCATATTGCTCTAAGAATTTCCATGAACTGTTCATACTGCTTTTCTAATGGTAGATGTGTGTCTACTTTAATCTTAACAGCATCAACAAAATCACTTCCATCTTCAGTGTCAATAATTAGACTATTAGGCAGTTGAGAAAATATGGTTGTTTTTCCTGCTTTTGGTAAGCTGTAGAATAATAATCTTCTAGGCTCTACTACAGCCTTAGTAATAATCTTTTTTGGTAACTCTATCATAATCCTTTTTCTAATTTATATTTCTTCATCTTTTCTAATCCCACATGATCATCTTTCTTAGGAAGTTCTACTATCCTTCCAGTCTTTCCTTCTAATAGAACAGATATATTACTATCTCCTTCAACATTTCTAGAAGCTACTATATGAACACTTCTATAGTTATTTCCCCAATCTCTTAGAGAATATCCTAAATGATTTTCTAAGTTTGGATAAACATTAGGATTTAGTAAACCTATTACTAGATTAGCATCTTCAGAAAGATTGCCAGTACCTTTAAAATCTGCTCTAGTAGGAGCTAAATTTTCTCTAGATACTTTTAATCTATCTATATTTTCTAGCTCTCTATTAAACTGAGATAAAACTATGATAGTCATTCCAAACATATTTCTAAGAAACACAAATCCATCAGAAAGCCTATCTATATTTTCTTTTTCTGATAATCCAGGATTTCTCCTACATAAAGCTACATGATCTACTATACATATAATTCTCTTTTTTGGATTATATGGAACATAACCTACTATTCTTTGCTTAGTGGTCTTATTGTTAAATTCATCTTTTTCTTCTACAGTTTCTCTTAATATTCTACCATTCTTTTCTGCTACCTTAAACATAGTATTATATATACCAGTAGGAGTTTCTTTGTCTTGATAGAATGTTATTAGTTTAGGAGAATCTTCTTTAGGAATACCATTCTCATCCAGATCACCAAATAGATTAACAATGTCTGTATCATAAATCTCATTTACTAGCTGTAGATGTTCTGGTGTAAGTTTATTTTTACTTCTTCCTAAGATATAGTTTGAGTCACAATAAATTCCATATTTTATATCCATGAAATACGCTACCCATTTAGCAATTTTCTCTACCAAATCTATCTCCATAGAAAAATAATGATATTCTACAGGCTCTTTATTTGGTAAGATATCATTGATATATGGTTGAAGAATAAAACAATTATCTAAGAATGCTGTTTTACCTGACTTAGGTCCTCCACCTATAACATAATAATATTTCTTCTGAACTCCATGAATATAAGCATTTAATCTAGGTAATCCTATATTTAAACCCTTATTTAAACCTTTTAATCCATCCTCTACTGCCCTTTTGAATATATTATCTGTCATATACTAGTCTCTCTAACTCTTTGTTCAACAACACTTCCATCTCTCATTGATTCTATTGCTTCTGCTAGCTTAGATATCTCATTCTTCTCAATAAAATATATTAGCAGCTGCATATATCGCGTATCTTCATATTTAAAAGAATCTACATAATTTCTAGTAGCATTAATAATTTCCTCTCTAGTATATTGAGGATACTTAGATACAAATTTCTTAACTTTAACAGCTACATTAGCTAAAGTACCTTTCCATCTATAATTAGTTCCTGGTTTATTTCCTTTAGGGAATAGATCCATTAACTCTTTAGATAAAGATAGAAGATCATCAGACTTAATAGTGCTGTCTTTAACAGCTAATAATCTTTGCCCTTTAGCTCTTAGTACTACTCTATTGTCAAGAATTTTTAAGAATAGTTCTTCTTGTAGTTTTAATAGATCATCAAAATCTCTTTCCACACATTCAGGAATAAGATTAGCTTCTATTAAAGCTAACAACATAAATTGATTGACTGTTACTCCTGCTTCTACCAACCTTTCCAGTCTCAATTCCATATTAGTCCTCCTTCTCTAATTCTTTCAAGATCTTATTAGCAATAGCAATTCTCCTTTCATATTTCCTTCTAATAATCTCACTTACTAGAAAAATAGTTGTCTTAGATGGAAGCTTTAGATTAATTAATTCAGATAGACTCCATACTTTATCTTCTAGTGTTTTTGCTCTTAGTAATTCAGCAATTTTTGTGGCATTTTCTTTTCCTAATCTCACCACCACTCTTACATTGAAAATGTCTTTTCCATAACCCTTCATATCTCTTTCACAATTTAAGATTGTTTGTTATTAAGTTTTCTCTCTCATAAATATAAGTTTAAAGGTTAAATAAACATGTTTTTAAGCGTTTTAAGACAGTTTTATACTATAGTTGAACAACTGATTCATTTTAAAGAAAAAATGCCTTAAAATGGCTTATTTTAAAGCTAAAGACAACTGTAATGCTTTTGCTTCTGCTTTATCTACATGACTAGTAATATCTATTTCTTTAGCATCTATAGTCCTTTCTATTTTAGCATCACATAGAGTGTCTCTAATCTTTTTTAGATGTTCTTCACTATAGTCTGAGATAAATATTTTACTATTAGGAGCTCCATATGTAATGGTTAACCTAAAATTAGTTCCTGTATCTACTATATCATCGATGTAATAGATTAATTGTGTGTTTAATATCTCTGTTCTAATCCTGCCTATTCTCACAGGCTTGCTCTCTATCTTTATTAACATTTTCTTTAGGTATTTGTTCTAAATAATAATTAATTGCTTTGATTGCATTATCTGGCAGTTGTTTTGCCTCTTCATTGTTATTTACATATTCTAATACAGAACCTATTCCTATTATTTTATAAAGAGAACTTGTTCTAGGAATAAAAGCAAATATTAGTAAGCATATAGCAAACATATACATAGATTTCATTAATAGCTTTGCATAGTAGTCTTTAAGAGTCTCATTTTCTTCTGTATACATTGCTGTTACTATTGCCATTATTACCATTGCTACTGCAGATAAGATTGTTAGTATAAAAAATACTAGTCCTATAGAATCTGCAGACTCTATCAAATATAATGCCCAATAACTATTCATCTTCTGATCTTTTAATTATTTGTAGACTTTCTTTATCTACTAACTGCCACCAAATTATAGCAAGCACAACATTTACATATAATAGAAGCTCATTCACTTTGACTTTTTTCTAAATAATTATTTACTGCTTTAATGAAGTTTTCAGGCAACTCTTTTACTTTTTCATTTGTTTTGCTATATTCTATAACAGTTCCTAATCCTATTATTCTATAACAAGACTTTGTAGAAGGAAGCAATGTTACAGACAATATTAGTACTGCCAATATTGGTGTTATCTTTTTAAGATGCTTTTTAGCAAGTTCTTTTTCTTTTTCATCTCTTGCTATAGAAGCAACTATTAAGAACACAATAAAAAGTATAGACACAATAATTAGTATTATACTTAACAAAGCAATAAAGTTGTCTGCTTGTTCAATAAAATAAAGTAACCAGTAACTATTCATCTTCTGAACATTTAATAATTTGTAAATTTTCTTTATTCACTAGTTGCCACCAACATAATAATCCATTAGGATCATCATTCTTAGCTTGCAATTTAATGATCATACTTTCAGCTTCTTCTATAGAATTAGCTTCTCCTACTAAATCTCTCATACCTCCTTTAGGATAAATATCTGAGCTAAAAAATACTAGAATTTTATTCTTCATAATAATGTTTCTTTAAATAATTATTTAATACTCTAATTCTTTTTTATAAAGATTCAGCAAACATAGAATTGTTCGTTAGCTTCTTCAATGCTATTAAATAGTCTATCTCCAGAACTAAATGATAGGCAAACCTTCTTAGGGTTTTCCAGCATCCTAACTTCTTTAAGATAATAAACTTTATTTTCTTTATCGCACACATAAATGTCTTTTGTTGAAAGTTCTATGTCTTCTTCTATTCTTAAATCTATTATCTTAGAATTAGGGTATCCTTTTAAGAAAGCATTTAACTTTATTTTTAATACATTTTCAGACCAAAATAATTCTCTATCATGTCTTATAATAAAAGCTCCTACTGTGCAAGGACACTTCATATTTTTAGTAGCATGTTTATAATATGTTATTATCTCCTTATTATAGCTTCCACCCCAATGCAGTCTTAGATTTTCTTTAAAAAGCTTACTTAAGACCTTTTCTTCATCACAGATATTAAAGATTACAACTATATCTTCATTATCAGTACTCATAAGGTATAATATGAATTTGGTTACCTATCTCAACAACTTGATGCATCTCTAGATAATCAGATTTTTCCCAATAGTCTAGAGCATCCTGAAGATTATCAAAATGTTTAACTTTATCCCATTTAGTAGAATAAATATTAGCTTGTGGAGTTTTATAGAACCTATAATCTCCATTGTTAAATCCTAAAGGCTTTTTCATAATTAAATAATAGTTTTTTCTTTTGTTTTTGTATCTTGAATAATAATAGTAACATCTGGAGTAGTGTCTAGTAATTCAGCTAATTCCTCTTTTGTTATCACTCTAAAGTTTATTTCTGGAATAACATTTCTATAGAAGCACTCCTCTTTTGTTATTATCCAACTATACCTTCCATATTTTTTATAAGACTCAGTATCAGGAACTGCTCCATCCCAGTCATAATTATTAGAAACTATAAATAAATCTCCTTTGTCTCTATAGAGAATAACATGTTTTATACTTTTACATCCTTCTTTATAAGAAACATAAGCATTATCTTGCCCTACTTTTTTTATAAAGTCGCAAAGCTTTTTAAATAAGTCTTGTTTATTCATTTTTTCTTAGTATTATAAGATCTTCTAAACTTTTTCACTTTATAATTATTAATCTTTTCTTTAGACTGATAATCATCAAAGTAATTATTCTTTTTCTTAGCCATATCTTTCAGAATTAATGATCATATTTTCTTTTTATCTCTTTACAACTCTTTTTAAAATCATATATACATTTAGGTAGAGATACTATTAAGAATAAAGATATAGAAGCTATATAAGCCCATATCTCATGTTCTTCTTTTATTCTACTCTGATAGTATATTGCTGCAAATAATAATGATCCCAGTATGAAAGAGAAAAGAATATTAAAAGCTAATTCAATCAAGAACTCTTTTAGATAAATTTTCTTTATTGGGTGCATACTATTCTTTTTTGTGTTTAATTTCAGAATATAGTTCTACTATCTCTTCATTAATAGGAATATAATCCCAATATCCAGATTTAAAACAAGATTCTATAGTTTCTGCTGCCATTCTAAGAGGCTCTTCTGTATATTGATTTATTCCTATTATAAATAGTTTATATGATATATTAGACATACTTTTCCTATTCTCTACTCTAACAGGAACACTTAATTTAGAATTAAATTTATCGTAAAGTATTGTAGTAGTTCCTGATCTTAAAGTGGATAAGAATGAGGCCAATTCTAATACAGCTTTAGATTTATCATGAATCATAACTTCTATATTAGATTCTTTAGCTTTTTCTAATAGAAAGTCTATTGTTTGAAGTTCTTTTCCCCTTTTTACATCTGGGAATCCTCCATGTAATCCTCCCCACCTATTACTTAGAAATTCTTTTTCAAATAGTATATCTATTAATTTTTCTAATAATTTATTTTTACTATTTGAAGGATCTTTCCATAATAGCTTATACAGATCACTTCCTCCCATTTTTTCTGTAGAAATATACAGCCTCTGAGAGTCTGTAGTATAAGCTAATGTAATAAGTTTGTTCTTGTTTTTAAAAATAATCTCCATCTGTTAAATTTTTAATTCTATTTCAAAATCTGCTAGTTTTCTTAGATCACTAGTTGGGACTTTGACTACCATATCTTGTACTCCAAATCTTCTATATGGAATATAAAAGTCATAAGGAATATTATATGTTAGTTCTTTACCTTTTATCTTTTCACTAATATAAGAAGGAAGTTTTTCTCTTTTAACATATAATGCTGTTTCTCCTGTAGAAAAGATTATGTAGTCTTCTTCACCATATATCCATCCAGGATTACCTTTTATATTAAGAATTTCTATCCAGTGAATAGTTCCATCTAAAACATTAGATCCTCTGCTAGCTCTTTTACATGCTTTTACATCGTAACTAATCCAAGGACTATTAATATCTTGTCTCCACCAAAAGTCTATATGCTTTTGCATGTCTTCTATCTTAGAAGCTCTTTTAATCTCTCCTTGAAAATATTCTTGATGTATCTGCATCATTCTATTCTCAAAATCTTTTCCATATTTCCATACTTCTTTTATTGTTACCATCTTCTTCCCTACTTATCACACTCAATAAGGTAACTAAAATAAGATTATGTGTTGTTAAACTTAAATTTTAAATCTCTAAATATTTTTCGATAAAAGCTTTTTCTGTAATTACACTCACTATAGTAGCATCATACTTTCTACATTTATTATAAACAAGCCTATGTAGTAGTTCTTCTTTAGTATAATAAGCATTTCTACCTACTACTTCAAATATTAAATTATCCTCATCATCTTTTCTAAAAACATATACTGGAAATACCATAGAGGCTTTAGAAGACTTTAATATGAAGAATAAATATCTCTTATTTGGAAACTCATTAAACTTTGTTTCTTTAAACTCTTGAAAAGTCATACCATTTCCTCCTCAAATTCTTCTAATATAGAGTTTAGTAGATATACAGTGTCTACTTTAAAACTAAATTTTTTTAATAACATTTTTATAAGCTCTTCTTTTTTATAGGCAGCTGCTTCTCCAGGTACTAGAAAATTTCTACTATAAGTTTCTTCTACAACTAGTAAAGGTCCTATTCCATAACCAGCATCTCCTTTAAGAATGAAAAGTAAGCTTTCTCTTCCTTTTCTAGGATAATCTTTCTCTAAAAACTCTTTTACAGTCATACTACATTATTTTTACTTCATATAAGATATTATACATTCTATCAAAGTTGGAGTCATTCATCCAGCATTTAGCTTTATCACTTACCCAATAAATTTGAACTGTAACTTTCTTTGAAAAGAATGTAGATGTTTTCTTGATAACAATTATTTCTAAAGTCTCTCCTGTAGTTTTTCTAGTAACTAAATAATGCTTGTTTTCTTCTAAATCTTTTAAACTATACATTGCATTTTAATTGTTAAGTCAATAATAGGTTCTTCTGAAGAGATATTGTGTTCTTCTAATTCTTCTAATAAGTTTACTTTTTTAAAGTCTCCTTCTATAGAGAACAAAGATAGTGAGTAGTGTTTCCCACTATCTTTTGCTATTGCACCCTTTAATAGAAGTCGCTTTTTAATACTTTTATTTTCTTTTAAAGAAGACAGTTTTGAGTCTGATATTAAACAAAGCCTATCAGCCCCATAAAGTTTACTAGTTGTAGATTGGTTGCTGCATCCTATCAACTCTATAATATCACTATTATAAGATAAAGTTATTCTCTTTATAGGTGTTTGAGAAATAGTCTCTTTAAAAAAGCATAATTTATAAAAACTAAAGAAGTTTCTGGAGATTAAAAAATAATCTCTTATAGTCCTGTGGTTATTAAAATTAGAAAATCTTAGAAGATTCTTTCTATTTCTTAATACACAGCTTTCTTTTTCTTCTATAAATTTTAGCTTTCTTATAGTCTTTGCTAAAAAAACAAGTATAAATTCTAGATGATTAAGATGTTTTCTATGTATTAAATAAAATTGCAAAGTATCCATGTCATATAAAATAAATTAAACTGAAATCTGGTCTTCTATCTAACTCTTCATCAAAAATATCCATTAGAATAGGTCTCATATCTTCTGTATTCTTTTTTATAGACTTTATATCTTCTATTTTAAAAAATCCATTACTATAAAAGCCCTCTCTTCTATCAAAATATTTTCTGTTTCCTGTTCCAAAATAATGACTACATAAAGTTAGATATATTGGATAAGGTCCTGCCTCTTTTAAATAGTATAGAGTATTAGGTTTATTAAAATAATAATCCCAGCTTTCTTTACATTGTAGAGAAAAAGACATATCTTGATGAAGGCAATATATTTGCTCATATGGACCTATTACTTCAACAAATAATAAAGAATTACTGATTTCTAAACATTTGCATTTAAATGGATTACTTAAATTATCTGCACAAGCCATTGTACAAGTTCCTCTGTCCAAATCAATTGCTTCTAGAAATAAATTAATCTTGCTAAGACTTTTTATTTTATCCTTCCTTACTAATAAATATATAGAATACAACATACTATTTATTTTTAATTCTTCTTTTAATCTCTTCTGTAGAAACCTCTTCTAAATAGTTGTTCTTATTTACTGGCTTATCTTCTATATATCCTAGTACATAGTTGAAATTAGGTTTAGGACTACTAAAATCTAACATCTTTTTCTTATAAATACTTTCACTTAAGGTTTTCATAATAAATAATTTTTCAGGGTTTTAATTAAAAAGGTAAATTATACTAGCAAATTGCTATTAAAAACATAATTCCTATATAGATAATTATCCTCTGTCCTCTACTTATACTACTAGTACTTATTGTTCTAGTAACACAAAATATTATTAGAGCTAGAATAACTATTATAAAAATAATTAACTTAACCATATCTATTCCTCACATTCTATTTTAGTAGTGGCAATATAATTATAACCATCTCTACTTTCGTAAGCCTCTTCCTTTGTAGAGTAAATACAAGCTCCATAATGTTTTGTAAATACATTTACTTTATAAATATTTATCCAACCTTTTTTGCTTCTTCTAAATTAAATGGTTTCATAGTTTTATTTATTAAAATCCCATTCCCAATTCCATTCTTTTTGACATATCCCCAGCTCACAATAATTATTGCCCTTGTGATTATCTAGTTCCTGATATAAAGATTTAACAAGCTCTTTCTCTCTGCTATCTAGCTTTGATAATAACTTATCCATGTCTTTTTGGGTGAATGTGTAATAGAAAGCTAATGCCTTACTAATAATTTCTTTCGCTTCATCTAATGATGTGGTAGAAAAATCTTTTCCTCTCACATTAAAAAAGAATCTGCCTTCAGAATTTATTTCTATTTCAATATTTTTATATATCCATTTCATGTTTATTTCATTTTTCTTTGTTTTCTACTTAATTTCTTCTTCCCTTTATAAGGATTAGGTTTTCCAGCCCTATGCTATACTTATGAAAAAATATTTGGTGTCCCATGATTTTTAGATTTAGTTTGTTGAATATGTGTTGTTAGAAAACTATTTTAAAAATAGTCTATGTGGTTTAGGAAAATTCGTTTAAAAAGGTTTTGATAGTGTTTTTTAATTAAAAAAGAAAAGAGGATAGATTGCTCTACCCTCTTAATTACTAGTTCTCTCCATTCAGAATTTCAGTTTGAATGTAATCCTCTTCATCTATAAAGTCAGTCGTTTCTACAAAAGAATCTTCGTAATTAGGATCACTCTCATTGATACAGAAAACAACATTTCTGTAAATCGGTAATCCTTGATGTAAATGAACTTTTGCAGGGGTTCCCTTAGCTTCATTCGCAGGTGTTATTTTGGGGTACTGAACTCTATCTTCAGTTCTCCAAAATGGTTCACCTACTTGCTCCCTTACTGAAATTCTACATTTAGGGAAAATATCTACTAGATTGGAACCTACCTTTAAATCGTAAGTTTCTACGATTAGTTTATCTATAGATAAGGTTAGGCTTCTTTCTTGTCTGAATAAGCCTGCCCCCCTAGCTACAATAGTAGCACTTTGGATTTTTACTCTTACAAAATCAGGATTTTTACTTTCTCCAAAGACAATTCCTTCAGATTCATTGAAAGGTAATACATAAACACCTGGTTGTTTTACTAATTTTGTTGCCATAATGATAAGATTTAAATGTTATAAAATAAGTTAATTAGATAATGAAGTTTTAAGAGAAGATACTTTAAACTGTTTAATAGAACTTGTATCTGAAGTTTTTGACAGCTATTATTAATCAAGGATGGTGTAGGAGAGGATTTTGGAGTGAAAATGGGAAGATAAGTCTAAAATATGAAATTTTATTCTCTCCTCCTCACTTAGTCTCTTCCACACATTAACTTTAAAACCCTTAATAGGCTGTTCTAAAGCATTAACAATAAAGCTATAAGGCAAGACCATATGTCTAATAGCCTTCTCATAAACAGGTTCTTCATATACCACTTCCTCAGTAATATATTGTTTTTCACCTTTCTTATTAAGAAGAGGTTTAATAACACCTGTTTTATGATCCTTATAAGTTCTAAGTAGTTTAACCACTTTAGTTTTAATATTCTTCCTTAGAAGAACACTCCCTTCTAATTCCATAGTCAGGGAGATTTGCGAATCTTTTTTAATCATAGTTAATATACTATAAGACAACATTATTGTTGCCAATATTGGGCAGAAGATGTCTGTATTTTTTATTTTTATTATATATTATTGTTACATATAGTTTAATATATTATATACAACTAAGTGCAACATCTAATAAAAAATAGATGTCACTGAGGTAAAATTTATCATAAAGTGGCCAAAAATTATCATATATTTTCAAACCATTTTCAAACAAATTAAAATAATACAAATTAAATGTATAAACATAAAGGTACCTGTCTAAAACTAATATAATAATAAAATTAGACTTGTACCTAATATCTATTTTATCAGATATATGTAGTATACCTTATATGTTTTTATAGCTTATATAAGCTAATCCTTATATGTGTTTACAAGATAATTATGAAATTTTGTATCAAAATTTCATAGGTGTAGTATACTTACATCTCAAGAATACTTAGAGGTTAGTTATCACTACATATAGCGATCACTACATATAAAGAATTAGAAGATATAAAATAAAAATAACCTCTAATGCAAACACATATAATGTGAAGCAAAAGAGGTTAAAACTAATTATTATGAACAAACAGAATATTAATAGCAATTTAATTTTAAGAATAAATAATAATATTGCCAAGGTTTAGTAGTAGATGTCTGTATTTTATTTTGTTTTTAATATCTATCTTTACCTTAACCTCTATGTAAAGATAGGCTAAGTATAAATAACCTCTAAGTATCGCTTATATGTGCTTTCACTAAGTGCTAAGTACAAGATAGATATGGTTTAGCTACATATAAAATATAAACAATATAAGCTATAACTAACCTCTAAGTATACTACACCTAGCTAATTAGACAGATATGATTTTATAGAGATTAAGTGTAAAAATAGATAAGATTTACTATACCTATTGTGTTAGAAAATATATCTATAAAAATAGATAAAAATAGGGCAATTTTGAAGAAAAATAGGAATTTTGCTATATAATTCTGTGATTTTTATTTTTTGGAGTACCAATCTTGAGTATATATATATTATATAAT
>ERZ779869.220-NODE-220-length-74283-cov-11.571078_pt1 | contig 74283 bp, 59 predicted proteins | sample MGYA00511557_ERZ779869 | MGnify/ENA primary metagenome ERZ779869 (study PRJEB29588, sample SAMEA2154620) | human gut metagenome | biome: human gut; feature: human-associated habitat; material: faeces | place: Denmark | collected 2008/2010 ... | reverse complement strand
CCCCTATTACATCACAACGCCGGTGCTGGCTGCGCTTTTGGAAAGCCGCTGCTTTGAAGCTGTGACGGTCATGGTGCAGCGCGAGGCGGCGCAGCGCCTTTGCGCCCCCGTCGGCAGCCGCCTGTCGGGCGCGGTTACGGTGGCGGTGGATTATTACGCCGAGGCGAGGAAGCTCTTTGACGTCTCCGCCGGCTCGTTCATGCCTGCGCCGAAGGTGGACAGCTCCGTGATACGCCTTGATATCCGCGAGAAGCCGGGCATCGAGGTCAGTGATGAGAAGCTGTTTTTCTCAATGGTTCATGCGGCGTTCAGTCAGCGAAGAAAGACCGCCTCAAACTCCATCAGCTCGGGTACGGGCATACCGAAAGCCGTTGTCGCCGAAGCGATAGAGCGATGCGGATTCCCGCCCTCCGTCAGAGCCGAGAGCATGACCGCCGAGCAGCTTGCCGCCCTCTGCGAAGCCCTGAATGAGCAAAAATAAATTGTGGAAAAGTTGATAAATTTAATAATTCAGCGCACTTGTCAGTCCGAGACAGGTGCGCTGTTTCCGTTATTTATTCAGTTTTTTCTGATAAAAGAGCACGTCGAGCCACTTATCCATCTTGAAACCGACCTTTTCGAGCTTGCCGACCGGCTCAAAGCCGTGCTTGCCGTGGAATGCAACGCTGACGGCGTTTTCCTCGGTGATGAGGGAGAGAATATTGACTATCCCGCGCTCTTTTGCGGCTTTCTCAATCTCGGCGAGCAGACGGCTGCCGACCCCGTGCGACACACAGGAATTATCGAGATAAATCGAAAGATCCGCCGTGAAGCGATACGCCGACCGCTCGTTGTATTTGTCAAGATAGGCGTAGCCGACGACCTTGCCGTCCTCCTCGGCGACAAGATAGGGGTAATCCGCCGAGATGCGCTTAACACGCTCGGCAAACCGGGCCTCGGTGAGCGGCTGCTCCTCAAAGGTCGCCGTGCTGTTGATTATATAATAATTGTATATCTCCACGCAGCGGCGGATATCTTCTTTTTTGATATTACGAATTATCATAGCGCCCTCCGAATCAGGAATATATAAAAGTGTATCACCGTCGGCGGCAAATGTAAATGCGCTTAACGCTCAAAACGAATCAAAATCAGCGGAAATTCTTGTTTATATTTTCTTGAGCCTGCGCTCCTGTGAAATCATGCGGACTACGGCGAGACTTTTTGCCTCAGCCCCTGTCTGCACCTCTCCATTTTTGTAAAAAGCTCTCGAAATGAGCGTCAGCGGCGGCGATTACCGAGGATTTGTCCTCCGCCCCGTCATAAAGGCTGTAGAAAAGAAACATCGGCGCATAGAATTCCATCGCTTCACGCTCGGCGTTCGGCAGACCGTGAGCGCTCAGAAGATCCGCAACATACCCGAGCGGCCCGCCCGCAAGATATTGCTGATACATTGCCCGCATCTCGCCGTCGCGGTATTGCTCAAGGGTGAGCAGCCTGCGAAAGGCCGAGGCAAATTCGTCCTCGGTCCAATATCTGAGCTGTGCTTTGCTGAATTCGATAAGCTGACGGAGCGACGCGGCGGAGTAATCCTCGCCGCCCTCGGTCATGGCCTCCTCAGGCAGCTCAAAAAGGCGGGAACGCTCGGCGTCCCGCTGCTCCATTCGGGCGGTGATGCTGTCGAAGATGTCACGCTTGTTTTTATAGTGCTTGTAGAGCGCGCTTTTCGTCATTCCGAGCCGCCCCGCAATGTCGCTGACCGACACCGCCTCGTAGCCGCTGCGGGAAAAAAGTTCAAGCGCCGTCAAAAGTATGTTTTCCTTTGTGCCGTTCATAATTTGCCCTCCAAGTGAACGCTCGTTTACTGTATTATATCCTTTATCTCGCAAAAAGTCAAGAAAAAGCGAAGATGCTTTGATCGGACGAATGCAGTTTGTCCCTACGGTTGCTAATAATTACGGGCTTCTTTTGAATGTAGCCGACTTGACTGCAAGCAGACAAAAAATCGCCCTCTCGCAAGGAGAAGGCGATTATGTTTTAAGTTAATTCGGGGTTGGGCTGCGGGTCACGCAAGGCCGTATGCCCGATTGTCAACTACAGATCAATATTTGAAATCGCTGTATCTGACGTGTGAGGAACCGGTAGCGGTGCCCTTGCCGATGCTGATGTCGATGAAGACCTTGATATCGAAGTCAACGGAGAGCTTCTCAAGGTGGCCGGTAGCGCCGTCGATGACTGCGACGACCTTGGCGTTGTTGTAGCTTTCCTCGACCTTGGCGCCTGCATAGGTGCCCTCGATTGCGTCATAGATGACCTCGGCGGTCTTGTGGTCGTAGTAACCCTTATCCTCGTTGCCTACGCAGATGCCGCACTTATCAAGGGGAGCGTTGGTGAATTTCTTATCGGCGGAGCCGACGCTGTTGCCGCCCTTAATGTTGAGGGTTATGGTGTATTTGCCGTTAGCGAGGGTGCAGGTAGCGCCGGTGATGTCGGAGGCGGTAAGGGTGCTCTTGCGAAGATAATATCTTCTGGTGTCGGTATCCCACTTGCCCTTGGTGACGGTCTCGGAGTACTGATTCTCTGCGCCGATGCCGATGAACTTATAGACAAGGCTCTTGAATGCCTTGAGAGCTACGCCTGCGTCAAGCACTTCGTTGTCGGTCGAGCGGGTCTTTTTGAAGCCAGCTCTTGCGTTGTAAGCGGAGTTGACGGCGTTGTTGTAGATGTTAAGGATATCAGCCGTTGCGGTGGGAGCGACAAGCTCGGCAACGTTAGCGGTGGTCTCGGGAGCGGTGGACTCCTCGGTTGCTGCGGTGGCGTCGGAAGCCGGCTCGCTTGCGTCGGGCGCGACGGTGGCGTTTGCATCCTCGGAAGCAGCGGTCACGTCGATGTCGGCTGCGGTGGTCTCATCGGAGGCTGCGGTGGTGGTTTCGCCGTTGTCCTTATTCCCGCCGCAGGCTGCGAATGCAAATGCCATTGCGAGGACGAGAAGCAGGGCTACAAGTTTTTTCATCGGAAAAAACTCCTTTCAAATTTTAATTCGGCGCAGCTCCTGTGCGCCATAGCTTAAACAGTATATCACATAATCTTCATTTTTGCAACAGAAACATTAAACTCTGCCGCAGCAGTTCTTATATTTTTTGCCGCTGCCGCAGGGGCAGGGGTCGTTGCGGCCGACTTTCTCCTTTTTGCGGACGGTGCGGCCCTTTTCACTGCCGTCTGAGGCGCCGCTCGTGCCGGTTATCTGAGCAGCCTGCTCGCGCTTGGTGTCCTCCTCGCTCTTGATGACGATGGTGAGGATCTGCCTTGCAGTGTTTTCACGGATCTCTTCGGTCATGCAGTCAAACATCTCCGAGCCGACCTGCCTGTAGGCAACGACGGGGTCGGTCTGGGCATATGCCCTGAGGCCGATGCCCTTGCGGAGCTGATCCATGGCGTCGATGTGATCCATCCAGTTGCGGTCAACATTGCTCAGCAGCACTCGCTTCTCAAGCTCGCGCATGACGGGTACGCCGTTTGCATCCTTGCCGAAAAGCTCCTCGCGGTCGTGATAGCTCTTGTGGGCGCGCTCAAGCAGCAGCCTTCTTGCCTGCTCCTTGTCGAAGCCGTCGCGGAAATCCTCCTCGACGGTGAGCCAGCCCTTGAATTTATCGCGCAGGCCGTCGATATTCCAGTCGTGCTTTGAAGCATGGTCGGAGCAGAAGCCGTCAACGGCCTCATTAACGCAGCCGTCAATCATCTTCAGGATTATCTCGCTGATATCGTCCTCATTGAGCACCTGATCGCGCTGGCTGTAGATAAGCTCTCTCTGACGATTCATAACGTCGTCATACTGAAGAACGCTCTTTCTGATGGCGAAGTTCCTGCCCTCTATCTTCTTCTGAGAGCTTTCGACCACGTTTGAGAGCATCTTGACCTCAAGGGGCATATCCTCGGGGGTCTTTAGAGTGTTCATCATGCTTGCGACTCTTTCGCCGCCGAAGATCCTGAGCAGATCATCCTCAAGCGAGAGGAAGAAGCGGCTGGCGCCCGGGTCGCCCTGTCTGCCGGAACGGCCTCTGAGCTGGTTATCTATACGCCTTGATTCGTGGCGCTCCGTGCCGATTATGAAGAGGCCGCCCGCCGCACGGACCCTGTCCGCCTCGGGTGCGATTTCTTCATCGTATTTTTTCTCAAGGGTCGAGTACTCGACTCTTGCGCGCAGGATCTCCTCATTGTCCGTCTCGGCGAAGCCCGTGGCCTCGGCGATGATCTCCTCGGTGTAGCCCATGCGTCGCAGCTCGGATTTTGCGAGATATTCGGCATTGCCGCCGAGCTTGATGTCGGTGCCGCGGCCCGCCATGTTGGTGGCGATGGTAACGGCGTTCTCTTTACCGGCCTGAGCGACTATCTCGGCCTCTTTCTCATGGTGCTTTGCGTTGAGCACCTCATGCTTGATGCCGCGCCTCTTGAGCATGGCGCTGAGCAGCTCGGATTTCTCGATCGAGACGGTGCCGACCAGCACGGGCTGACCCTTTGCGTGGCACTCCTCGATAGCGTCGATGACCGCGTCGAATTTCGCCTTCTCGGTCTTATAGATAACGTCGTTGAGATCCTTGCGTATCATCGGCTTGTTGGTCGGTATCTCGATAACGTCAAGGCCGTATATCTGGTTGAATTCGGCGGATTCCGTCATCGCCGTACCGGTCATACCGGAGAGCTTTTTGTAAAGGCGGAAATAATTCTGGAATGTGATGGTCGCCAGGGTCTTGCTCTCGTGCTCGACGCTGACGTTCTCCTTTGCTTCGATAGCCTGATGCAGACCCTCGTTGTAGCGCCTGCCGAGCATGATACGGCCGGTGAATTCATCGACGATGAGCACTTCGTTATCCTTGACGACATAGTCAACGTCGCGCTTCATAACGCCGTTCGCCTTTATCGCCTGATTGATGTGATGCTGTATGGTCATATTTTCGGGATCCATGAGGTTATCGAGGTGGAAGAATGCCTCCGCCTTCGCGATACCGCTCTTGGTGAGGGTTGCGGTCTTGGCTTTTTCATCCACAACGTAGTCAACGTCGCTGCCGACGATATCCTCAATGTTCTCCTTGGAGTTTGCCTCCTTGACCTTGACCGCTTTCAGCGAAACGGCAAAGCGGTTGGCCATTTTGTAAAGGTCGGTCGATTTCTCGCCTCTGCCGGAGATGATGAGCGGAGTCCTTGCCTCATCAATAAGGATGGAGTCCACCTCGTCGACGATGGCGTAGTTGTGGCCGCGCTGCACCTTCTGCTCCTTATAGACCACCATGTTGTCACGCAGATAGTCGAAGCCCATCTCGTTATTCGTGCCGTAGGTTATGTCGGCGGCGTATGCCTGCTTGCGCTCGTCGCCTTCTTTTTCGTGAATGATAAGGCCGACGGTCAGACCCATGAAGCGATAGACCTTGCCCATCCATTCGCTGTCGCGGCGGGCAAGATAATCATTGACCGTGACGATGTGAACGCCGTCGCCCGAGAGGGCGTTAAGATAGGCGGGGAGGGTCGCCACAAGGGTCTTGCCTTCACCCGTTTTCATCTCGGCGATCCGGCCCTGATGCAGGATGATGCCGCCGATTATCTGCACGGGGAAGTGCTTCAGCCCGAGCACGCGCCACGAAGCCTCACGGCAGGCGGCAAACGCCTCGGGGAGAATATCGTCAAGGGTCTCTCCGTTTGCAAGTCTCTGCTTGAATTCGGGGGTCTTTGCCTGCAATTCGGAGTCGGTCAGTTTGGAAAACTCCTCATCGAGGGCGAGCACCCTGTCGCAAAGAGGACGGATACGCTTGACCTCTTTGGTGGAATAGTCGCCGAAGATTTTTGTCAGAAAACTCATTTTTGCACCTCGTTATTTGAATTTATAAAAATTAAAGTTGTTTTTTAGGCTTTTTCATGTTAGAATTAGTAAAGAATTGCAAAGGAGGCCGCACCATGCCTAAGAGAAAAGACTACATTTCATGGGACGAATACTTCATGGGGATAGCCATGCTTTCCTCTTACCGCAGCAAGGATCCGAACACCCAGGTCGGCGCCTGCATAGTCAATGACCGCAACAAGATAATGTCCGTCGGCTACAACGGGCTGCCCTCAGGCTGCAGCGATGATGAGTTCCCATGGGAGCGCACGGGCGACGAATACGACACCAAATATCCCTATGTCTGCCACGCCGAGCTGAACGCCATTCTCAACAGCGGCGGCTCAAATCTCGAGGGCTGCAAGGTCTATGTGGCCCTTTTCCCCTGCAACGAATGCGCCAAGGCGATAATCCAGAGCGGAATCAAAGAAGTGATATATATATCCGATAAATATGCCGATTCCGTCGGGGTAAAGGCTTCAAAGCGTATGTTTGACGCCGCAGGAGTGAAATACACTCAGATAAAGATGCAGCGCAACAGTATCGTGATAGATTTCTCACCTGATAAGATATAAAATATGTAAGATCCGGTCGGAGCAAAGGCTCCGACCATTTTTTATTATTTAAAAGGTATATACTACCGAGCCGGCGGTTGCGCCGCTGCCGTCAAGAGCCCTGACGCTCATCACGCTCGAGGAGTCGAGCCACACGAAGCCGCAGCTCTCCTCAAAGAGCAGAGGCTCGCTGAATGCGGCGGGATCCGAGCCTTCGGCGGAGCAATAGATAAGGCTCTGCACCTTTGTGCCGTTTGAGTTCACCTCGCCGTTGAAGGCAAAGACGAATCGGCTGCCGTCGGGGTTAACGCTGACGAGGTCCGCGCCGTCGAGGTCAACGCCGCTGAGGGTGACCGCCGCACCGGTGAGCAGGTCGGTAACGGTCAGGGTCTTTTTGTTGACGAGATATTTGCCGTCCTGAAGATAATCGGCGAAGTAATCGCCCTCAAACTCGGCGAGCACCGTCTCCGAGCCGTTGTTGACGATGTTGGCGAAGCCGTTTGCGGTCTTTTTGAGGTAATGCATACCGTTGCCGTCATTGACAAACCAAAGACCGAGGATGTCGGAGACAACGACCTTGGGTCTGTAGGCGTTCGAGAGCACCATCACGTCGGCTCGCTTGCCCTTGTCGTCGGAGGTGTAGTATCTTGAGGAGAGGAAATACTTTGCGTCGCCGAGATTTGCAATGAAGTCGTCGGTCAGCAGAGTCCAGTCGCTCCTGAATGCGCCGTTTTTGTCGATAAGGCGGGTGTTGTTTGAAACATAGGTCGAGGTCGAGCCGTTGTCGAGATTAAACGAATATATCTCGGAGTAGAGCTTGGCGGGCTTGTAGTGGTCGTTCTTGTCGAAGTCGGCAAGCAGCAGGTAGCCGTCGCCGTAGCCTGCGGGCTTCTTGATGAGCTTGACAAAGGCGTAGGAATAAACCTCCACGGAGGAGTCCATATCCGAGGTGAAAACGCCGCAGCCGAATACCTTGCCGTCTTTGCTTATATAATTTACCGTTACGGGTATCTTCTCATAGCTTGCGGAGAGAGTTGCCTTGACCTGCTTTTTCTCAAGCGAACTCGGGGCGAATGCGCCGCCTGCATACTCATAGAATGCGACCTCGCCGTTCAGAGCGGCGGTGTAATAAACGCCGTCGATGCCCGTGGGCAGATAGATCTCGCCGTTTGCGCCCTTGACGCTCAGCGAGGCGCTCGTCGTATATTTGCTGTCGGCGAACGAGAATTCCTCGGGCTTCACGATATCGGGCAGTATGCCGCCGTCCCCGCCGCCGCGGGTGATAAAGAATGCCGCTATGCCCGCAACGGTAGTCACGGCAAGGATAATTGCAATAATTTTAAGAGCTTTGGAGTTCATTTTTGTTCCCCCTTATAATTCGATATCCAGCTCGACAGGGCAATGGTCGGAGCCGAGCACTTCGGTGTGTATTTTTGCGTCCCTGAGATTTTCACGCAGCTTGTCGGAGACGACGAAATAGTCGATCCTCCACCCCACGTTCTTCGCCCTCGCCGAGAAGCGGTAGGACCACCAGCTGTAGATATTCTCGAGGTCGGGGTAAAAGTAGCGGAACGAGTCGATGAAGCCGCTGCCGAGCACGGCGGAGAATTTATCCCTCTCCTCATCCGTGAAGCCGGGATTGCGGCGGTTCGTCTTGGGATTTTTGAGGTCGATCTCCTTGTGGGCGACGTTCAGATCGCCGCAGTATATGACGGGCTTTTTCTCATCCAGCGAGCGGATGTAGGCGAGAAAAGCGTCCTCCCACTCCATGCGGTAGTCGAGGCGCACCAGACCGTCGCGCGAATTCGGCACATAGACCGTTATGAAATAATAGTCGGCGAATTCAAGAGTTATCACTCTGCCCTCGGTGTCGTGCTCCGGGATGCCGATGCCGTAGGCGACGCTCAGCGGCTCCTCCTTTGAGAAAACCGCCGTGCCGGAGTAGCCCTTGCGCTCGGCGTAATTCCAATACTGATGATAGCCGTCGAGCTGCAACTCGACCTGACCGGGCTGCACCTTTGTCTCCTGCAAGCAAAATATATCGGCGTCGAGCTTTGCGAAGCTCTCATAGAAATCCTTGCCGAGGCAGGCTCTGATGCCGTTTACATTCCATGAAATGAAGCGTTTGACCGCCATATTCTCTATCCTCCGTACCTTTTGGAGCTTAAATCGGGCATAAAAGCCCACTACCCTTTATAATTTTAAGGTATTATACCATATTTGGCGGCTCTTGTCATTACAAAAGTGTTAAATATTTTTTCTTTAAATTTTGTCTTTCAGTATTGACAAAAAGGCGGTTATGTAGTATTTTTATAGTATGCAAGCGGCAGTAACCATGGGTAAACTGTGCAATCTGCCAAAAACATAATGAAAGACTATTTTCAGGAGGACATCACATGAAAAAAATTCTGGCGCTCCTTCTCGCTTTTGCAATGCTCTTCGCATTCGCAGCCTGCGGCGGCAAGGATGACAAAGAAACCACCCCCGAGACTACGACCGATCTCTTTGCAGACGTAGATGACGACACCACTGCGGCTCCCGCAGACGACACTACCGCAGCTGTTCCCGCAGACGGCACCACCGCTGAGGCTCCCTCAGAGAACGCTTCCGAGGCAGCTCCCTCAGAGAACGCTTCCGCAGCCGAATCCACCGCTGCTGCAAATCCGAACGCACTCAACAGCTCAGATATAGCTGAGATCGTTGCTTTCTACAACAAGGCTCACAAGGCCACCAAGCCCGCCCCCAAGGGTCACTCCACCATGAAGCTTGACGGCGCTATCACCGGCGACGGCGCTCTCGGCGGCGTCCTCAAGGTTGCTTCTCCCATAATCCAGAGAACTCTTGAGAAGAACTCCGTAGAGACCGACTATATCCCCGGCAGAGGTGAGCTCAAGGCTTCCGACGTTTCCAAGGCTAAGGCTGTCTCCAAGGGCGGCGTTACCGAGATCGTTATCCAGCTTAAAGAGCAGACCGACGGTCCTCAGGCTGACGCTCATACCGCAGGCCCCGTTGCAAGAGGCATCGGCACCCTCGGCAATATCAACAACGCTATCGAGTCCCTTGGCGCTGAGCTTTACAGCGGCAAGGAGACCATAAAGCTCACCTATAAGGATGCTTATATCAAGTGCAAGGTTGACGAGAGCACCGGCAAGATCACCGGCGGCACTTGGCACTATGCAGTTCATGTCTTTGTCGGCGAAGCAGAGATCAAGCTTGGTCTTAAGTTCACCGCTAAGAATCTCAGAGGTATCGTTGACTACACCGTAGCCATCTGAGCAAATCAATAATCACCGAGCCGGAGCGATCGCTCCGGCTCTTTTTTTGCCCGCAAAACGTGTTCAAAGCTTGTTAACTTGACCGTGCTGTAATTATATGGTAATATAGATACGGCAAATAGCCGAAAAATGCTTGCGGAGGATATAATATGAAAAAATTCACAGCCGCTTTGTTGGGGCTTATTATTGCCCTGACGTGCTTTTTTTCGGTCGGCGGAACGGGTGCGTTTTATGAGAACGAGCTGAACGCCGACGGTGACGACCCCTATTTGCCGCTCGTCAAAAACAAATGCGAGGCTGCCAAGGAAGTATGGGGAAAATCAAAGAATGAGGATGAATTTAAGCAAAAGGCACGGGATATTTATTATTTCCTGTATGATCTGAACGGCGATCTGATTCCCGAGCTTATATTCGGCGACGTTCCGACCGCAGCCAACAGCGACTATAAGGTCGAGATCGGCGTCACCGATATTTATGTTTATGTTGACGACAGGCTTGTCAAAATGTATGACGAGGAGCATTGGGATCTTGAGCGGGTGCTCTATCGTGACATATTCAACGATGGCGTGGTCAGGACAAAATCGACCGACGGCGAGACGATATGCTACACAATTATGGATATATATAAGGATGCCTCCGAGACTCTCGAGCGTATTTTCTATAAGAATGGCGATAGTTATCGGGTCGGAGGGCTTTTTGGTCGGAACTCCGATGGGAGTTTTGAGTGGGCGGAAAATTACCCCGAAGGCGACTTCTATTATTACCTCGACCGCAATGTTGACGGCGGTCACACCGGTGCGGGGTTGCTTGAGCCGAAATGGAAGAGGATCGACGAATATGAGCCGGGTGAATACGCCGCGGGATTCGGCGGCCGAAAGCTCGAGGAGATGACTAATGCTTTTGACCTGATTACGACCAAAATTGAAAAAAAGGAACAGTTCTACACAGACCGGGGCGTGTGCGATATTGAAACCACGCCGAATGACCCCTATTTATATGTTGTCAAGGAGCGGCTCGACAAGCTGTCCAAAGTACCTAAACAGCAGGATGATTGCTTTATAGTTAATGACGATTTTGAATTTGCGCGTTTCGGTCAGAATTACTACAGCCTCTACGATATCAATGGCGACGGGGTAGAGGAGCTGCTGCTCGCCTGTTATGAGCCGTTCCGTAATGTCGGCGACGGTAACAGCTCATTCGCCTTTGTGAACGATGCAATATATACAATCAAAGACGGAAAAGCCGAAACGTTATTCGAGAATAAAAGTGCGCTGTATGATTTTCTTGAGAGGACAATATATACAAACGGAGTGATCCGCACAAAATCCAATGATCCGTATGAACCGAGCTATAGCTATTTCCGCATTACTGACGGCGGTAAGGAGCTGATCGCAAGCGTCATATATGACCCGCCCTCAGTTAACATTTGGTTCGATCCGGCTAAATATGAGCATGTTTTTTATGAGAACGGCGAAATAATAGAAGAGACAATAACAGCCGAAGAATTTCATCGAATCAGGGCTGAACTTGAAAAAGACCTTGTGCCTGTGGAGCTGGATTGGCATCCGCTCGAAACCTACGCACAAAACGAGAGTAAAGTCACCGTGACCCGTACGATGATAATACCGATCGGCTTGATTTGCGCTCTTGCTGTCACTGCCGCAGTCGCGGTCGTCTTTAATGTCAAAAAGCGCAAAAACGCGCGCAAGAGCGAGGAAACTCATCCCCTCGAGGAATACGGCAAAAAGTAAATACAAAGAAACGGCGCATCTGCCTCGGTCGGAGACGGGTGCGCCGTTTTTTATTTCAGGACATTTTGGATTTTTGCTGTCTCGTCGGCGGTGAGGCCGAGTGACGAGATATAGCCCATGATGCCGCCGTAATTCCCGTCGAGGAAGTCGAGGGTCGAGCACATTTTGTCGGGAGAGGATTCGAGCCTCGTGAGGTCGGTCTCCCAGATGAGCGGAGAGCCTGCGGCGATCTCCTTCTCATAGAACGGGCGCAGGTAGGTGAAGGATATCTGATAATCCGCCACTATGTCCTCACGCTCGACCCCCGCGGCGCCGAGCAGCAGCGCGGCGAGCAGCCCGGTCCTGTCCTTGCCGCCGAAGCAGTGAAACATAAACGGCGCGTCGGTCTCGGCTATCAGCCGCAGCACTTTAGCGTAGTTCGGGGCGTTCTCGGTCAGGCTGTAGATATACATATCCGTCACGCTCTGATTTTTGGAGGTATCGGGGTTGACCTCGAGCAGGGGAATGTTGACGCATTCAACGCCGGGGATATCATAAAGCCCGCTCGGCAGGTCAATTACTTCGTTCTCGCCCCGCAGGTCAAATATGCGGCGGATGCCGAGGGAGCGCACCAGCTCGATATCGCTCTGAGCCGTGCCGTTCGGCACCCCGCAGCGCAGCGCCCGTCCGTATCGGGTCACGCCGCCGTCAAACGGATAACCGCCGAGGTCACGGAAATTCACAATTTTATCGGCTCTGTATCTTCTCTGCATGGCTAACTCCTTATCGTATAGCGGTATAAGATAATATTATCACGAAAGCTCCGCAAAAGCAACGGAAATAAAAAATCCGCCTCTGCCTGATCGACAAAGACGGTTTAATTGGAGCGGATGACGAGGCTCGAACTCGCTACCTCCACCTTGGCAAGGTGGCGCTCTACCAGATGAGCTACATCCGCAACTGCAAAAAGGATTATATCAAAACAAGGGCGGCTTGTCAAGAGAAATTTTGATTTTCCTGCGGATTTGATGAAAAAATTTCCATCCGCCCTCCCCGCGCGGCGGCGAAGAGGGCGGCAACTATAGTTTTGCCGTTTATTTGTCAAGTATTCGCCCGTCGGTCGAGATCGTCACGACCTGCCACGGGATGAATTTGCCGCTCGCCTGAAGCGCCTTCTTCACGGCGTTCTCAAGCCCGCCGCAGCAGGGCACCTCCATACGCACGACGGTCACGCTTTTAATGTCGTTTGTGCGGATTATCTCGGTCAGCTTCTCGGAGTAATCAACGCTGTCGAGTTTCGGGCAGCCGACAAGCGTGATGTGATTTTTGATGAAGTCCTCGTGGAATGCGCCGTAGGCGTAGGCGGTGCAGTCAGCGGCGACGAGCAGCCTTGCGCCGTCAAAGTACGGGGCGTTCACGGGCACGAGCTTTATCTGCACAGGCCACTGCGAGAGCATACTGCGGGCGTGGACGTGGCTCTCTTCGCCGCATTCGGGTCGATCGTGGCGCTCTATGCGCTTTGAGTGCGTGCCGGGGCAGCCGCAGGGCAGCGTGTCGCCGCTTTTCTCGGCCTTGCTCGCCTTGACCGCCGCTTCGTTGTATTCCGCCGCTTCACGTTCAACAAAGGTTATCGCCCCCGTTGGGCAGGCGGGCAGGCAGTCGCCGAGACCGTCGCAAAAATCGTCCCTGAGCAGTTTCGCCTTGCCGTCCACCATGCCGATGGCTCCCTCGTGGCAGGCGTTGGCGCACGCGCCGCAGCCGTTGCATTTATCCTCATCAATGTGAATTATCTTTCTGAGCATTTAACTGCCTCCTTCGGATTTTACGAGCCGTGCTTGACTCTGTGCCTTGATTATAGTACAATTGCAGCGGGAAGTCGGTTGAAAAATCAACGGAGGCGACAAAAAATGAAAGAATTTTTATCCATTTTGCGTTCTTCGCCGCTTTTTGCGGGCATCAGCGACGGGGAGATATTGCAGACTCTCGAAATTTTCGGCGCAAAGATCAAAAATTTTAAAAAAGATGAGTTCATTCTGCGCGCGGGCGAGCCTGTCGAGGGCATGGGAGTGCTGCTCTCGGGCAGCGGGCTTATCCTGCGTGAGGATTTTTGGGGCAACAGGAATATTCTCGCCTCCGTCGGGGTCGGGGACTGCTTCGGCGAGGCGTTCGCCTGCTCGGACGGGGCGGAGTCAAATGTCGGCGTGATCGCCTGCGAGGAGTGCAGGGCACTGTTTGTGAGCGTCAAGCGGCTGCTTTGCGACAGCGCCTGCCACAGACCCGCCTGCGGCAGGATGATAAAAAATCTGCTTGCCGAGCTGGCGGCCAAGAATCTGCGCCTTAACGAAAAAATAACCCACCTCGAGCAGCGCTCGACCAGGGCGAAGCTGCTCTCCTACCTCTCGTCGCAGGCGCAGCGCTGCGGCTCGGCGGAATTCGATATCCCGTTCACCCGCCTGCAAATGGCGGATTACCTCTCAGTCGAGCGCAGCGGTCTGTCGCAGGAGCTTGGCAAAATGCAGAGAGAGGGTCTGATTGAATTCAAGCGAAATCATTTTATCCTGAAAATGCGGCAAACAACCGTTTGACTTTTCGGCGAGTATTATATATAATGAAAACGTAAAATAAGCGTAACGGAGAATTGATATGAAAAAATTTATCAGCGTTATCCTGCTGCTCTGCGCCGTGCTCGGCGCTCTCACCGCCTGCTCGGGCAAAAACGGCGACGGAGAGATATCACAGATACCCGTCAACGACGCCCAGCTTGACAAAATAGCGAGCTTCGGCATCACCTACAAGACCCAGCGCATAGTCGTTTACGCCCATGCGAATAATTATGTCAAATATGTCGTCGCTGACTATGAGAACGAAAAAAAGATCGCCGAATGCTCATATTATTTCTATAATAATGAAGAAGCATACGGCAAGGCAAAGGCGGAGCTTAAAGGCACCACCGCTCAGTTTGACGATTCGGCGTGGCTCGTCTCCCTAGGCGAGGGGCTTGCGGCCTACGGCAAATTTGAAGCGGATCTCGAGCTGCTCGGTAAGGACTACACGGTGAAATATCGCACTGAAGAGAGCACGACGGCGTTAAATTAAAAAAATGAATAAATCCTCATGCTCCGGCGCAAACTATTTGCAAACGGGAGCGGCTCGGCCGCTCGGTTAACTCAACGAAAAGGAGTATGAGATAAATGAAAAAGACGGTGACAGCCATTGCAGCCGCACTGCTGCTGATAGCGGCAGTCCTCACGGGCTGCAACAAGTCAAATAACGGCACCGTGACCGACCCGAACCATACGGATAAGAGGCTCACCGAGATGTCGGAAATGCTCACCGATAACATGAGCAGCGCCGCCCCCGCAGGGACCACCGCTATGGACGGCACTACCGCCGCCTGACAACCGAAAACGAAACGACCGTATCCCGAAAAAATCGGCGATACGGTCGCTTTTTTATTCCGCTGTCACGTCGAGCAGGCGGGCGCCGATATACTCGGCGAGGGTGTTCGGCTCAACGCCGACCGTTTCACCCCTGACCCCCGCGCTGACATAAATCTTGTCAAAGAGAACGGCGGTCTCGTCAATGACGGTGGGGAACTGCTTTTTCATCCCTATCGGGGAGCAGCCGCCGCGGATATATCCCGTGGTCTTGAGCAGATCCTTGACGTGCAGCATCTCTATCTTTTTTTCGCCGAAGATTTTGGCTGTTTTCTTTAGGTCAAGCTCCTCGCACGAGGGGATGCAGCAGACGCCGAAGCCGTTCTTTTCGCCCGCAAAGACCAGAGTCTTGAATATCTGCGCCGGGTCCTTGCCGAGCTTCTTTGCCGCCGATTCGCCCGAGAGATCGCTCTCGTCCACGGGATATTCGAGCAGCTCATACGGAATTTTTGCCGCCTCGAGCAGGCGGATCACATTGGTCTTATTCATTGCCTTACCTTATTTCTTAGATATCCTGAATTCAAAGGAGTAGGTCTTGCCGCTCCTGAGCTTATAGGGCTTGTGCAGATAGGCGCAGCCGGGCATATCGCCGCCGACGCCCCTCTCCGCCGCGTCAAGGCAGAGGGTGATGCAGTTATCCTTCTCAAGCTCAAAGAGGTGCTTTGCCCTGTCGAGCTTCTCGGGGGTATAGTAGCCGAGGTTGAAGCCGAACGGGATATCCATTGCGTCTATCACAATGCCCGAGCCTGCCGCGTCGGTTATCTCGAGCGAACGGGTGTCCGTCCTGTGGCCGTTCTCCTGCGGGCGCATATATCTGTGCTCCAGCTTTGCGACGGTGGAGGAGTGGCGGGCGATCTTGGCGCCCGTTTTGCGGTCGCAATAGGTCTCCTGCGGGCCTCTGCCGTACCATTCGACATTCTCGAGCGTGCTCTTTATGCCCACTCTCATGCCGACCTTGAGCATCGGCAGAAAGAGGCCTGCCGCCGTGTGCTTCACGGTGACCTCGCCCGCGGGGGAGAAGAGATATCTTGTCGAAACGCCCGCAACAAACGGCGCCTTCCACTTGACGACGACCTCAACGCCCGACGGGGTCGAGGCGGCCTTGACGGAGGAGGCGACGGTCATGTTCGTCGTGCGCTTCCACTGATAGAGAGGATGTATCCCTGCGAGAGCGGGGGCAAAATTCAGATAGCCCCTGTCGTTATCGGTCAAGGCTCTGAAGAAGTCGGGGCGCAGCGGAGAGCCCGCCTCGATAAGCTCCTTGCCGTCGTATTCGAGGGAGGAGAGCGCGCCTGCGGTTATCTTGGCGCTGAAGCCGTCGCCGACCACGCTGATATTTTGCCCGTTCTGAGCGAATTTAAGCGTGCCGACCGCGGGGCGCCTCTTGGCGGCGGGGGATTCACGCAGCATGAGCTGATTGAAGCTGATCTCGTAGCCCGCCTTTGCCCAGGGTCTGTCTTTCTTCTGAATGAACGAAACGGTCAGTATGACCTCGCCCTCGGGATAGTCGGCGAGGCTGACGGGGAGCTGAAGCTCCCTCTCCGAGAGCGGATCAACGGTGAAGTCGGTGATATCCCCGCTCTTGACCGTGTCGCCGTCAACGGTGACGCTCCAATGAATTGCAACGTCGGCGGTCGATACAAAGAGATTTTTATTCTTTATGACTATCTTGCCGCTCCTGCAATCGCAGTCCGCAGCTTCCAGATTCGAGTAAACATTCTTGACCTCGTAGTATGAGGGCTGAGGCATTCTGTCCGCCGTGATGATACCGTTGGCGCAGAAATAATAGCTTGTGTTGCCCTCGTCGAAGTCGCCGCCGTAGAGCCATTTTTCCTTGCCGTCCTCAACGCGACGGATGGACTGATCGACATAGTCCCAGATGAAGCCGCCGCACATATGGTCAAACTGCTCGAAATCATCGACGTATTCCTTGAAGTTGCCGAGGCTGTTCTCCATGGCGTGGGCGTATTCGCAATAAATGACGGGGTGATCGGCGTATACCTCGGCGGGCACGGGCTTGTTATCCGCGGCGAGAGTGTTCGCGACGTTGTCGTAGAGGGTGGTCTTTATCTCCTCCTTGCGGCGGAGCTTATCGACGATCGCCTCGACGGGGTACATGCGGCTGATGAAGTCGCTCTTGGTGAAGTCGAAATCGCCCTCGTAGTGGATGGGTCTTGATTTGTCGAGCGCCAGAATGGCCTCTTTCTCATAGGTGAAGTTTTTGCCGTCGCCCGCTTCATTGCCGAGCGACCAGAAGCAGACGCAGGCATGGCTCCTGTCACGCAGCACCATACGCCTTGCCCTGTCCTCAACGGCCTCCTTGAATTCGGGGTTGTCGCCGGGGCAGTTCTTGCGGCGCACGCCGTGGCTCTCGACATCGGCTTCGTCCATCACATAGAAGCCCAGCTCGTCGCAAAGCTCATAGAATATCTCGGCGTTGGGGTAGTGGCTCGTACGAATGGCGTTGATATTGGCGCATTTCATCATGTAGAGATCCTGATAATATCTCTCGCGGGGCACTGCCCAGCCGTTGTCGGGGTCAAAGTCATGCCTGTTGACGCCCTTGATAACGACGCGCTTGCCGTTGACGAGCAGCACGTTGCCTTTTATCTCTATCTTTTTGAAGCCGATGCGGATGCACTTCGCGCTGAGTGTTTTTCTGCCGCATTTGAGGGTAACTACGAGCTTGTAGAGATTCGGCTCCTCGGCCGACCAGCGCTTGACGTTCTCCTCGATGTGGGAGAATCGGAGCACGGTCTTGTCGCCTGCTGCGGTCACTTTCTCCGAGCCGATCTTTTTCATCTTGCCGCCGACGCAGAGCGAGGCTTCGACGGTGCATTCGGCGGGCGCGGCGTAATTGCCGAGCGTCACTTCAAGCCCGAGCGAGCCGTTTGTGTAGCTCTCGTCGAGTGAGGCGTTCGCAAAGATATCGCGGATGCAGAGCTTCTCCTCGCCGTAGATATACACGTCGCGATAGATGCCCGAGAGAAACCACATATCCTGATCCTCGAGGTAGGTGCCGTCCGTGTAGCGGAATACCTCGACGGTTATCTGATTTTTGCCGGCCTTAACGTATTCGGTGATGTCGAATTCCGCGGGGGTCATCGAGCCCTGTGAATAGCCGACCCTGTGGCCGTTGATATAGAGGAAGAAGCCGGCCTTGACCGCGCCGAAATGAATGAAAAGCTCCTTGCCCGCGAATTCCTCGCTCAGCTCAAAATTGCGGCGATAGATGCCTATTTCATTCTGCGAATGGTCGATCTTGGGGATCTCGCTCTTGACGGTCGAGAGGGCGTGGGGCAGATAGGCGCAGAGATAGATGGGCTTGCCGTAGCCCTTGAGCTGCCAGAGGGAGGGCACGGTGATGTCGTCCCATGCGGAGTCGTCAAAGCCGTCGGCGTAGTAATCAGTGCGCACGTCGTCAACGCCCTGCTGCCAGTAGAATTTCCATTCGCCGTTCAGCGACAGGCGCAGCGGAGGCTCGCCGCCCTCCAGAGCCGCCTTCGCGGTCGGATAGGCGGGCGCAGTGTTGTGCCCGTCCTCCTTGTTCTCCTTTATGATGTAGGGATTCTCCCAGTATTTAAGCTCGGTCATGTCATCCCGTCCTTTCTGTGGTAAATATATAATCATTCTACCATAAAATATCGCTTTTGTCTACTCATACCCGCGCTGAAAATTTGTATAAAACCTTTTTGTAAGCCATAGCCAAGCTGAAAATCAACAACCCCCAACCCAATATATGAGTAGGAGGCCGTCGGTTAATTGTTGTGTGGTGCTAAAAGTTGCTTCATAGGCTTGTTCGGTGCAAAAAGATAGGCGGAATATTTTGCATATGCAAAATGTGAAATAACCGCTCCGTGGTTGTGAAATTTTCTGCTCCGCAGAAAGTGAAATAAAATCCACCCGCCGCCGCAGCGATTTCACGCGCAACAGCAGTATCTAATTGCAAAGTTCAGCAATGAAGCGTTTGCCGCCGGCAAACGTGAAGCGGAAACCTGTCGGTTTCCGTGAAGCACTCGTTGCGCTCGCATGAAGCGAAGCGCCCGTACCTCTCCGTGCGGCGAAGCCGCGCTTCATAAGGCGAAGCCTTGCTTCATTTTTCATGTACCGTAAGGTGCGCTTCATTGAAAAAAGCACTTCCGAAGAAGTGCTTTTTCATGGTGGACCTGAAGGGATTCGAACCCACGACCTCTCGGATGCGAACCGAACGCTCTCCCAACTGAGCTACAGGCCCATACTATTCGGATGTTATCCGTAATGCTCTGAAATTATAACTCTTTTTTGCCGTCTTGTCAACACCGTATTTTCAAAACGGTGAGATTTTTCCCCTCCGCTCGGCGGTGAGCGGTCGCGGAGCGACAGCGGTATGATAAAACTGAGTTTATTTCTCCATGAAGCTGCGGCAGATTTCGTCGAATTCCCCGCGGTTTGCAAGCAGACGGCGTATCTCCGCGAGAGCCGCGGCGTTCTGAGCCGAGGCAAGGCGCAGCTTCAGATATCCGCCCTCGCCGTATTTCTCCGCCACATGGGAGTGCGCCCGCTCGATCTGCCCGGCCTCGTCAAGCTCCGGGTAATTCGCCAGCCCGTATTGCACCGAGCGGCGCAGCACTGTCATCGGGTCAAGCTGCCTGTCCGCTTCGCTGACTATCAGCCCATAGATCGAGCGAGGCTCGTGGTTTGATGAGGCGCGGTGATCCTCGACCGCCTGCGCCATCGTCTCTATCTGCTCCGCCGTGAAGAATTCACGCAGGGCGGTGTCGCCGCGCATGAGGCGACCCGATGAAAGCTCGTGACCGTCCCTGCCGAAGCGCAGCCCGAGATCGTGACAGGCGGCGACGGTGTAGACCATGTCGATGTTGACGTCAAAGTTTTTCGCCAGCTCCATGCTCTTTGAAATGACCGCCAATGCGTGGTCGACTCGGTGACCGGCGTCGAATTCCTCATACTGCGGCAGGATGCTGCCCTCGATATATTCTTTCAATTTTTCGTTCACGGCATGATTCGCTCCTTTGTTGTTTCCGAAGAGGATTATATCAATTTTTCAGTTTTCTGTCAATTCGTGAGGCTGTGCAAATCCCGATATTTGTCGGTTGACCGACGCCCTCGGCGGGGATATAATGAAGTCGTCGAAAGGGGGACATCTAAAATGCTTGCGATCATAGCAATGATCAGCGACCTGCCGGCGATGATAGCCGCCGTCGTTGAGAAGCTCACGGGAGCCGATCTCTCGGGCTTTGTGCAGATGAGCAACGAAGCCATAGCGAAGCTCCTTGAGCTTGCCGACAAGATCTTTTGATCAGCCAAACCGCACCCCCGCCTTGCGCTTGATGCAGGGCGGGGGTGCAATATTATTTAAAATGTATACAGAATAGCGTAAATCTATTATTGCAAGTTGTGCGTCTGATCGGTGCGCAAAACGATGACGAAAAGTAACGATTTCTTGCACTATACCTAAGGGAAAAAATCTGCTATAAATTATATTGTAGTATTTTAAATATTGGTGTCGAAATAACAAGTGGATAAGTTTTACAAAGGAATTATTGCTGTTTATCATTTGGAGGGTCACTATGAAAATTAAGGTTGCAATACTTGATGAGAATGTCAGCTATTTGAACAGATTGGCCGCTGCATTTGCCAGCAGATTTGCAGAGAAGCTTGAGGTGTATTCATTTTCAAACCAGGAATCTGCGTTGACCAGTTTGCAAAACAACAGGATAGATGTTTTCCTCTCCAGCGACCGTTTTGATATTGACTATAATAGGTTGCCAAAAAGATGTGGATTTTCATATTTGGTTGATTCGGCCGGAATTGAGTCATTTAAGGAAAAACCTACGATATGCCGATTCCAAAAGGTTGAGATGATATACAAAGAGATATTAGGAATTTTCTCTGATATTTCACCAGATACAATTAAATTTGAAACCGGCGACGGCGGAGCAATTGTTTCCTTTATGTCGACCTGTGGAGGAGCAGGAAGTTCTACAGTTGCGGCAGCGTTTGCCAAAAGGCAAGCAATGTTTGGTAAAAAAGTTTTATATCTCAATCTTGAGCAATTCGGTAGTGCAGAATCGTTTTTTGATGGAGAAGGACAATTTGGACTTAGTGATGTGATTTTTGCCGTTAAAAGTAAGAAATCAAATTTAGCCCTAAAAATGGAGAGCTATATTAAAACAGACCCCTCCGGCGTGTATTTCTATTCTGCTGCCAAAAATCCGCTTGATATCATTGAAATCGGTAGCGAAGATATTGATAGTTTGGTTGCGGCCATGAGGGCAATAGGTTCGTTTGACATAATTGTTGTTGATGCAGATTTTTCAATTTCTGCGGATGCAATAGAACTTATAAAGCAGTCAACGGCTACAGTTTTTGTCTCAACAGGTACTGACATAGCTAACACGAAATTTTTGCGAGCGATCAGTGCTCTGGAAACTTATGAGCAGCAGAATGACGTAAGCGTTTTGGGTAAGATTTTGCTACTTTATAATAGATTCAGCAGCGAGGTTTGCAAAATGCTTTCAGATTCGCCGATCAGAGTTTGCGGAGGAATCTCGAGAATCGAAAATGCAAGCGAGAGACGAGTGGTGGAGCAGGTTATGCAGAATAATGTGCTTGATAAAATATTCGGATGAGGTGTTGAGTCTTGAATGCAGAGAGAGAAGCTGCGCTTATTGCGGAGATAAAAGGCTATGTTGTTGAGAATTTGCCGCTAAATAAAATGGAAGACGATGAACTTGAGGATAAAGTGGAGGAGATTGTCAGATCTAGAGTGGCAAATGAGTATTGCCCTATTACTCAAATACTTTCAATAGTCAATCAGGTATACAGCTCAATAAGAGGTTTTGGCTTGCTTGATACGATCATAAGCGACGATACAATAACTGAAGTTATGATTAACGGGCCGGAGAATATTTTTATTGAGCAAAACGGTCGTCTTTTTAAGCTGGATAAACAATTTGAGAGTCAAAGAAGACTTGAAGATGTTATACAGAGGATTGTTGGCCTTGCCGGCAGGGAGGTCAACCAGGCGAATCCGATATGTGACACGAGACTTCCGGATGGCTCCCGTGTTAATGTTGTGTTGCCGCCGATCGCCCTGTGCGGGCCGACAATCACTATTCGTAAATTCTCTAAAACTCCTATGACGATCGAGAAGCTGATACAATACGGCTCAATAACTAAAGAAATAGCTGCTCAACTTGAGAAACTCGTTAAAGCTAAATACAATATTTTTATCAGTGGAGGTACCGGATCAGGTAAAACGACTTTCCTTAATGCCCTGTCAAATTACATACCAAAAGAGGAGAGGGTTATAACCATTGAGGACTCTGCAGAGCTTCAGATAACCGGTATTGATAACCTTGTGAGCATGGAGACGAGAAATGCAAATGCTGCTGGTGTAGGTCAGATAACCATAAGAGACTTGATAAAATCATCTCTGCGAATGAGACCTGAGCGCATAGTGGTCGGCGAAGTTCGTGGAGGCGAAGCGCTTGATATGCTTCAGGCGATGAATACCGGTCACGACGGCTCGCTTTCAACAGGCCACGCGAACTCGGTAAAAGATATGCTCAGCAGACTTGAGACTATGGTGCTGCAGGGTGCTGACGGCTTGCCGCTTGAGGCGATACGTCAGCAGATAGCTTCTGCCGTTGATATAATCATACACCTTTCAAGACTTCGTGACCATTCGAGGAAAACTATGGAGATATGCGAAGTTACGGGATATCAAAACGGCGAAATACAATTAAATCCGCTTTATGTTTTTGAAGAAGACGAAAGGTCAACTCTCTCAAAAGTTTCAGGCTCACTCAAACGAACGGCTAACCCAATGGTAAATGTGCAAAAACTTAGGCTGGCGGGTCTCACAACAGATATATAGGAGGACTGTGCTATGAAGATTAGTATTTTTAAAAAGGAAGAAAAAGAGCCTCCTGAGCCGCAGTATTATACCTCGGCTACTAATATGCCTACATTAAACTATAAAGTGTATTACATGAGTAAAGTGGAAAAACTGCTTTATTCTCTTTTGGCGTTTGCTGTGGGTGCCGGAGTTGGCTATCTGTTTTACGGCGGAATGGGCAAGAACGAATTCGGTGAGGCAACGACCACAACATATGTTCTGAATACGGTTATTTCGTGCATTGTCGGCGCAATAGCGGCAAAGCTCTTTATTCCGATAAGGACCAAACAGATAATTGACAAGCGTCGCAAGCAGCTCAGTGTCCAATTCAGGGATATGCTGGATTCGTTGAATACTTCACTGGGGTCAGGCAAAAATGTGCCGGATTCTTTCTCGACGGTTTACGGTGACATGAAGCTACAGTACGAAGAAGGGGCGTTTATCCTGAATGAGCTGGAAATTATCCTCTCTGGTATGCAGAATAATATTGCAATTGAGGATATGCTCTACGACTTCGGTACAAGAAGCGGTATTGATGATATAAAGAGCTTCGCCGATGTTTTTAAGATAAGTTACCGTAAGGGCGGCAACATGAAAGATATAATTCGCAATACCCATGCGATTCTTTCGGATAAAATGGAGATCAAAGAAGAGATAGAAACTACAGTCTCTGCAAGTAAAATGGAGCAAAACATCATGCTTGTTATGCCGATTTTAATTATCGGCATGATAAAAGTTATGAGTCCGGAGTTCGCGGATAATTTCACAACATTTGCCGGCATTGCTTCCACGACGGTTGCTATTGCTCTCTTTATCGCGGCATATTTCATCGGCAAGAAGATACTTGATATCAAGATCTGAAACGGAGGCCAAAAGAATGTTTTTATCTGTAGTAGATATTGCGATAATTATCCTGGGCTTTGTCTGGCTTGCCATATGGATGTTCTTTTACATAAAGGGCAAAAAGAATGCGGAGCTTTTTGAGGGGCTTGACGAAACGGAATTTCGACTTAAGGATATATATTTTGTCGGCTATGAGGTGCTGGAGACTTTTAAGTATAAATATCGCTCAAGGGCAGACAGACGTCTTAAGCGAGAGATAGAGGTGCTTTATGACCCGAGATATGTTGACTATTATCTGCGGGTGATTCATGCGCAAAAGATGACCGTAGCCATGACAATTCTTCAGTTTGCCTTTATCGCCTACGGGCTGACGCAGGAAATACTTATATTCTTTATTTTAGTCGGTATGGCGGGCCTGATGTATTACTACTTTGGCACAATGACCACCAAAAAGCTGACCGCAAGGTCAGAGGAGATGCTTTCCGATTTCTCCGAAGTGATTTCAAAGCTGGCGCTTATGACGAATGCCGGCATGATCCTGCGCGAGGCGTGGGAGCTTATCGCCTACGGAGACGAGACGGCGGTGTATAAGGAAATGCAAAAAACCGTTGAGGATATGAGAAACGGTATGTCCGAGATCGACGCATATCACGCGTTCGGCAAGCGCTGCGTGATACCGGAGATAAAGAAATTCTCCGCGACTATAATCCAGGGCGTGACCAAAGGCTCGTCGGAGCTTGTGCTCATGCTGCAGGATCAGAATAAAGAGATCTGGGAGGCCAAGAAGCAGTCGGTCAAGAGGCAGGGCGAGAAGGCGGCGAGCAAGCTGCTCTTCCCCATGGTCGTCATGTTCCTCGGCATCCTCATCATGATCATGATACCGATATTCTCAAATCTGGGAATATAAGTATATAAAAACAGAGGAAAGGAGGGGAAAGAAATGACTAAGAAGATCAATATGGCGGCAATAAGACTCAAGGTCTTTATCGACAGCTTCCTTCATCAGGAGAGGGGCGCGGTTGATATCGTCGCTATTGTCATCCTTATTGCCGTTGCCGTTGTTTTGGCTATTGCGTTTAAGAAAGGAATGGGCAAAGTAATTACTGATCTGATGACGCAAGTTGCAGAAAAGGCAAGAGGAGTATTTAGTGAAGAATGATGCGGCCAAAGGTGCGCCCCGGTATCGGGGCGCACGATCCCCCAAAGATTTAATCCTCCGTCAGGAGTTGAGTTATATGATCAAAAAATTTATTAAAGAAGAAAAAGCGGTTGCAACCATAGTGGAGGCGACCGTAGTGTTCCCTATTATGTTTTTGGTTATTATTTTTATGCTGTTTATGGGGAACGCCTATTATCAGATGTCACGCATAGACGCTATCGTTGCCGAGTGTGCGATGGAGGGCGCCGCCGCCTGCACCGACCCGTTCTATTATCGCGTACGCGATAAAGTGAAAAAAGACGGCGATGCTCCGATAAGCAATAACGATATACAGCCATATCGTTATGTTATCGGCGTTAACGGCAACTCGGGCAATATCAAAGAGGTACGAATAAAGATCGAGGAGAAGCTGACAAAGGCGATCAAGGATACAGGCTTTTTCGGCGGCATGAAGCCGACGATAACGGCTCATCAAGTGCAGTATAAGAGCAATTTCTTTTATGCCACCTTCGCCGTCGAGGTGCAGTATCGTATAACAATTCCGGTAAGGCTGCTCGGCGAGCGAAATTTTGAGATATTAAAGAGCTCGGCAAGGTCGGAGGTCGCGGTCAATGACCCGGCGGATTTTATTCTGAATACCGATATGGTGCTGGATTATGTTGAAGGCTCAAAGGTCGGAAGTGCAGCGATCCAGAAGCTGAAGGATGCAATGCAGAAGGTCAGGGAATTCCTGAATCTTTAAGTTGAGGAGGCAGAGCGATGTTTCACGGTTTTAAGAAGACAAAGGGAGTCATCTCCATTTTTTTGGTGATAATACTTGTACCTATGCTGACTGCAAGCAGTCTGTTTGTTGATATCAGCAAGATGGTCCTTGCCCATTCTGTCGCCGAGTCGGCGGCGGATCTGTCGCTGAATACGGTGATGACGCATTTTGATAAGAAACTGAATGAATATTACGGCCTTATCGCTTCGGCTCAGAGCATGAATGATGCATATGACACAGCTAAAGATTTCTTTGTCTCCTGTATGAAATCGCAGGAGATAAGCGAAGAGGATGCATCAAACCTTACAAACGCTCTGAATAAGTATCTGTTCAGCAATTCCTCGGAGGGCTTTTCGGATTTTCTCGGTATTTATACCGATGAGGACAGTCTTGATGTTGAACCGATTAAAAACGGCAATCTTGCTAACCCCGCTGTGTTCAAAACTCAGGTCGTTGAGTTTATGAAATACAGAGGCCCGATAAACGCTGTTACTTCGTTTTTTGATTTCCTCAAAAGCAACAGCGAGCAGCTCACTCAAATGGACGAGATAACCGAAATGACCGAGAAAAAGCAGGAGTTCTATGAAGCGGAGAGCGGGCTTATGCAAACGCTCTATGAGCTGTATTTGCTGCTTAAGCAGTATGATGAATATAAGCTAACTGCCGGCTTTTTGAATACGATTCACGGAAAAATAAAACATGGCGGCGGTTATGAAACCGAATATAAGAAAATACATGATGAAATTGTTACCAACTTGATAAACACAGAATGGTATAACGGAAAGTATGAAAAAACGGAATTCAAAAAATCAAGTGAAAACACCAGACTTATTACCAAAAAGGAAAAAGTTACTGTAACAAGCGGAGACAAAACCGTAAAAGTTGCGATACCCGATGTACAACGCGCAGCGGAGGAAATGATCAGCGCATATGATAAGTATGCGAGGCAAGCCAATGAAGTAAATACTAAATTGACCCAGTTTGGAGCTTGTGATAATAATGGGAATTGTGTATATTGCAGGGCCAAGGATCAAATTAACGATATTCAGTATTTCGGAATAGTGGGAGGATCAATAGAGGATCATAAGCTATTTTCGACTTTTAAGGCAGCAGTCAATGCTTTTGATAGGGCGTATCTCAATTTTGTAGCGACGTGCACAAGGCAAGAAGCCTTGGAAAACCAATACGGCGAGGAAATAAGCGGCTATCTCACATATGATATTGATTTAGTTGGTTTGAGCACCATGCGCAGCGAGATGAATTTAGATGGATACGAGAAGGTTTCGGTTGAAAAATTTTTGAAAGAAGCTGAGACAGTTCGCAATCGCATTTACAAAAGCGGGACAGTGGTGCTCTGTCAAGAGATTGATAATCATTTGGCTGCCATTGCCGGAAGTCTCGAAAGTTACGAGAATAGAAGTGCAAATGTCAGAGAGAGCTTGTCGCGCATAAATAAAGACATTGAAAACTACAGGGACACTTTGTCTAAGGCTTCAAAAACGCTGGAGGAGGCATTGAAGAAAGCCGGAGAAGTTTCGGCTGCCCTAAAAAAGTATAAGTCCGGGCTTGATGCATGGGATGCTGCGGCGAATAAATCTTCATTAAATAACGCCGCTTCCGATCCCAACGGCGTTGTAAAAACAGATAGAGACGAGATTGAAATAAAGCGAAATAATACGGTTACAGCCGAGTCAAAAAACGCAAAGTTACTTCAGGAGATAAAAGATGAAGAAGTAACAGATTTCGTCAATCGCCTTACTGCCATAAAAACACGGATAGACTTCCTTTATGAGGGTCTTTATTGCTGCACATACGGAGAAAAATGTATAGCTGGACTTACAATCGAATCCATGATAGGAGAAATAAAAAACTCTAAGGACATAGACACAAGTCAATTCATGAAATCTGATGTTGAAAAGAACAGGTCGGCTTTTTCAAAACTGTATAAAACATATGAGGATGACGCCTCTATGAAAGAAAAGGTAAGAGAGGCAACAACTGAGAATGATCCTGAGATCAAGGAGGGACAGCTGAAATTTAGAGATAGGCTGTATAAATATTTCAAAGAAGCAGAAAACGACAGACCGTCCAACAAAACAGATGAGCAGGCCAAAGAAGAAAAAGAAAAACTGAAGAAAGCGGGAAAAGAGGATAATCCCGATTATGAAAGCGGCTCGGTCGGAGGCAGCGCAAATACGGAGATATCCAAAGCGCAAGGTTTGCCGTCAAACGGAGGGGGTAAAGGCGAGAAGGCAACTCCAACGAACAAATTATCCGAAATCAGCAAATTTGTCACTTCCCTTTTCAAGGACTTCAAGGCAACTGCGTCTTCGGCAATGGTAAATCTTCGTGACGATCTGCTCTTCTCGGATTATGTGATGAGTATGTTCTCTTATGACACATATGAGCGGGAGGGGGTTCTAGACTATGCGATAGAGGAAAAGGACTATAAGCTCAAAAGCGTGATTGGCTGGAGTGCAGACATGGCAAATTACAGCAAGGACTGGAGCACTAACGATGATCCGACCTTTCACTATAATAAGTCTTTAAGGAATAATCCGATAAATACAAGCTCCTGCTTTTCCTACGGCAACGAGGTGGAGTATATCCTTTACGGCGGAGGAAATGCAAAAAATAAATCTGCGGCATATGTTAATATTTACGCCATAAGATTTGCCTGCAACTTGATACCGGTATTTAAAGAGTATTGGAAGAGCCCGACGGTTGCGAGCCTGGCTACATCAATATCATCGGCAACTCTCGGAATTATTCCGGTTCCGGCGGTTAAACTGCTTATTTGTTTGGGAATTCTTGCTGCCGAATCGGCGGTTGATTTGGCGGCATTAAGGCAGGGGATCGGCGTTAAATTTATAAAGACTGTGGGCAACGGCGGGAATGAACTGTTTATTGATGTGGATGGTTGGCTGAAGAAAGCGTTGAGCGGTGAGGACAGCGGCAATAAAAATGGTGCAATCGGAACAGAGCTTCCTTACTTCAGATACAGTGACTATCTTAGATTTTTCCTTATATTGAAACTGCTCGGAAGCGGAGAAAACGGCATTTGCTTACGAACGGCAGATGTTGTACAGGTTAATATGGCTAAGCTCTTGAATCCGGGAGAAGGTAAAGAAGGCAACCAATTCAGTCTTTCAAAATCATTTGTTTACTTCAAACTTTCGGCAAATGTTAAGGTCAAACCGCTCATGCTTTCACTGAGCATAAATGCAAGTGATGCTAATCCCTATACAACGCTCAGTGAATTGGCATCATTTGACTATGAAATGATACGAGGATATTAGGAGTGAATACTGTGAAAAAAATATTGGCACTATTTGTAGCGTTGATTCTTGTGCTTTCCGCTTCCTCTTGCGGCAAAGAAAATGCAGGCCAAATCAACGCCGACGAAGCAACGCAGCCTTCATCAGAAATTGAACAGACGAATGCTTCTGATCAGGAAGAAAGCGACGCTTCTGTAGTTCAGGATGGCTTTTTAACAGACGAGAGCGAAGATGGGATCCGTATCACAGGGTACAAAGGCACCGCAAGCGAGATAAATATCCCGGAAAATATTGACGGTAAACCGGTTGTGGGAATAACATATCTTGCCTTTTCGGGAAAAAGTACAATAAAAAAAGTTGCTATCCCTAGTTCTGTTAAAATAATTGAAGCGAGAGCCTTTTGGAAATGTGAGTCGTTGGAAAGTGTTTCGCTTGAGGATGGGGTTGAAACCGTAGGCGAGGGAGCTTTTGCCGACTGCCCCAAAATAGGAAGCGTAGTTTTCCCTGCAAGCGTAAGAGAAATATGCGCCAATGCTTTTGCCGGCTGCAGCAACTTGAAGACGGTTGAGTTTGTTGGCTCACATGATTTAACGCTCGATCAGTATATATTTTACAAGACAGCCGTTGAAAATATAAGATTACCGGAAGGGATAACAGCAATCTACTTTGCGGCATTTGCTTACATGCCTCTGAAAAGTATATATATTCCCGAAAGTGTAACATCTATCGAAGATGGCAGTTTTATGTACAGTGCTGACAATCTGACAATAACTTCAAAAGCAGGTTCTGTGGCGGAAAAATACGCAAAGGAAAACGAGATACCGTTTGTTGCCGAATAATGTTGACGGAGGTGCGCTTGTGAAAAACAATGAGCGAGGCGCGGTTGTTATCGAAGCAACGATAGCGCTGACGACGTATATATTCGTTATTTACACGATTCTTACCTTGGTAAATATTTGCTTTGCGCAGGCGAAGATCGGTATTGCCGTGAATTGCGTGGCAAAAGAAATATCTCAATATACATACCTATATTCGCTTACTGGGCTCAATGAACTGAAAACTTCTGCAAAGGAAAAGGGTAAAAAGTCGGATGCGGCGGTCAATGATATGGTCGGCGGTATTGAGACTATGTATAGCATGATAGGCAATGTGAATGCCGATAATATCTCAGAGTCTTATAATACCGGGAAAAAAGCTTACGAATCAATTAAAAGCGGAGCACAGACCGTTATTGAAGACCCTAAAGAATTTGTTCTCGGTTGTGCGTACTCAGGGGCATCTGATTTGGCAGATAAAGCGGTAGGAAGTGCTTTTGCTCAGCTTGCAAAAGTTTTAGTAAAGAAAAACTTAGTTACTGCTGAAGGAGCCAATTGCGAAGCACTGCTTAAATATCTCCGGATCGTACCAAAGGACGGTTCATATTTCGATGGCATAAGTTTCTCCGGCACAGAGGTGCTGCCGGGCGAAACGAACACAGTTAAAATCGTAGCAAGCTATGACATAACTGTTATAAAGCTGCTCGATATTGATTTTAAATTTCACTTTTGCCTTTGCGGCAAGACCGAGGCGTGGTCGGCTTAACGCACCTAATTAAAAAGGTTTACAATCACTGGCGAAAGAATTGAGGGACATGGATGAAGCAAAATATTTTACTTGCGTCATTGACACTTGTCATGTGTTTTATTGCGATGTTTTCAATAAAATATACTCCAATAAAAAGAGCGGAGCAAATGAAAGAAAAGCTGAAAGCGTTTTTTCATTCTACTGCAAAAGAAGCAGTTACTTTTATTGCAATGTTCTTATCTGTGGCGGCAGTAAGTTTGATGCTTGTACTTTTTTATGAGAACAACACCGTATTGTTTAACATAAAAAGAATGGTTTTGGTTTCGCTATTGTGGATTGCGGCATATTTTGATTTTAAAAGTTACCGCATTCCGAATAAGTTGATTTTGCTCGGTTTAGCATTAAGAACAGTTATATTAATGTTTGAACTTGTTTTTGAACGAGAAGAAATACTTTACATATGCGTATCGGAACTGATAGCTGCAGCCATACTGCTTGTTATGTCTTTCGTTGCCATGTTTGTTGTTAAAAATGGACTTGGAATGGGGGACGCAAAGCTGTTTGCTGTGATGGGGCTGTATCTTGGCATTCAAGGCGCCCTCAGTGCAGTTTTTATGTCACTTATAGCGATATTCTTTATTTCCGTTATCTTAATGATAAGGAAAAAGAAAAAGCGCAAGGACAGTCTCCCATTTGCACCTGCAATTCTTGTAGGAACGACGGTGGCCGTTTCAATATTTGGAGCATAAGAGGTGGATATTTAGATGAAAAGAATAAAAATGTTGGTACCGCTGTTACTAATACTCTTAACTGTTTTTTCTTCGTACTCGTTGATATCCGGCGCTGCTCAAAAAAATAGCGAATTTAAGCAGCACATACAGAAAGCACATGAGTTGTCGGAACAAGGTATAATTGTTGACGCTGCAAAGGAATATGATGACGCGTTAGAAATGAAGCCGTCTATCGATCTCTACCTTGAAAAAGGTGAAATGTTCAAAAAAAATGATATGAACGGGAATGCGATTTCACTCGGAGAACTTGTCCTTGAGAAGTATCCTAAGGAAAGCAGATCGTATGATTTTTTGCTTGAATGTTACTTAAAGAACAAAGACTATGAGGAGTGCTACGACCTTCTTGATAACGCTAAGAAAAGAAACCTTTCATCAGATATTATAAATGCAGCGATAAAAGAATTGCGATATAAATATGAGTTGGACTATAAAGGATATGATGACGTTTCTGTGTTCGGAGGGGGATACTGTGCAGTAAAAAAAGGTGAATTGTGGGGCTATGTTAACGAAAGCGGGAAGCTGTCAATTAACTATGTCTTTGAAAGTGCAGGCGTTTTTTCTGAGGGTTTAGCAGCTGTTAGGGATACAGAAAAGAATATGTACTATATTGATACACAAGGAAACCGAAAGAAAAATATAAACTCATCTGTAAAACCCGATGAAGCGGGATCGTTTTCCGGAGAGCTGGTTGCTATAAAGACAGGAAGCGATTATGCATACTATGATGACAATTTTGAGAAAAAGTCTGCGAATTATAGTTTTGCAGGTACATATTCTGAGGGGATCGCTGCTGTTTCAGAGAACGGAAATTGGTACTTGATAAATGAAAAAGGGAAAAAAATGAATTCACAGCCTTATGAGAGCGTTGCAATGAACGAAAACAGAGTCGCATTCTCAGGCGGGGTAGCATTTGTCGAGGAGAACGGAAAATATATCATGGTTGACTCCAAGGCCGAGAGAGTCGGTAGCCAAAGTTTTGATGAAGCGAAACCATTTGAAAATGGCGAAATGGCTGCTGTAAGAATCGGCGAAAAATGGGGTTTTGCAGATAAGGACGGAAATGTAATAATTGAAGCAAAGTATGATGAAGCAAGATCGTTTTCCAATGGGCTTGCGGCAGTGCGTGAAGGTGAAACGTGGGGCTATATTAATGAGGAAAACGAAACCGCTATTGAATTTGCTTTTACGGACTGCAAAGACTTCAATAACCACGGATGCTCTTTTGCCAAAGACGGGGAAGAGTGGGTATTGATAAAGTTGTTGGAGAAAAATCATTAACGGAAGGGCTATGCTATGTTTAATATAGAAAATCAAGGTGTTAATACATATCTCACATATAAAATCAGCGAAGAGGATATTGTTGATTCACTAAGTCTTGGGATGCTAACAAACAACAAGATACCCGGGGTAGCGGATGTACTGTTTACGCAAATGAACGATGACCGATATTTGAAATACAACATTTCATCAAGAATCTCGGTTAAGCAATTTTTTGAGGGAATTGTAACAAAAAAACGATTTCTTTCAGTATTGTCGGGGATTGCAGGAGCACTTATAGCAGCAGAAGAATACATGGTCGATCCGTCGCTGTTCATTTTAAACCCTGATTATATATATACAGATGCTTCGACCTGTAAAACATTACTGATTTGTTTGCCGATTGAAAAGAGATCTTTTGAGCAGGGCGACATCCAGTCGCTTGTTCGCAGTATAGTTTTTTCAACTCAGTATGATCAGAGTGAAAACTGTGATTATGTCCCAAAGATGATTAACTACCTGAACGGTTCGGCTTCATTCTCGATTTCGGATTTCAAACGCTTTGTTGACAGTATAAATATCAATGCCGGCGCCAATCCAACACATGTGATACCGCGGAATTCTCAAGAAGATAAAGTGAAGTCAAATGTCGAATATAGTTTAGTAAATCAACGCAAGATCGTGGGAAAGGGACCGGCATCACTAGCGGTTTCGACGCCTTCTGTAACGGTTGGTAGAAACGAGCAAAATGTAAATATTCCGGCCCTAGAAATCAAAACAGGGCTTGCGATTCCTCAGGTTTTCAAAACTCCAGCAAAAAAGGACAACAAGCAGCAAAAGCAGAAAATGCCTGTAGGAACGGGTGAAAAAAAGATATCTTTAATTTATTTACTACGACATTACAACAAAGAAACATTAGAGCTTTATAAAGTGCAACATCAGGAAAGCAATAAAGACAAAGGACACCCGGTCAAAGAAAGTGAAAAAAAACCCAAAATCAAGATAGATGATGGATTTGCAATTCCGGGACAAAAAAACCTCAGTTTCGAAAATGGAACTGTAGCTACAAGAAACAATACGAAAACCGAAGAAAAGGAGCCTGCACCTATATCAGCGGGAAATGGCGACGTTTCGAACGGTGCAGTTTCTCTGGCGCAGCTCGGCTCTTTTGGTGAAACCACGCTTCTTGCCTCATCAGGCTTTGGCGAAACCACTGTTTTAGGCGATGAGAATGCGGCGGTGCGATCAATGTCACAAAATGCATACCTTATAAGAGAGAAGACCGGAGAAAAAATTTTGATAAACAAGCCGAGATTTAGGGTCGGAAAAGAAAGAAGTTATGTGGATTACTTTATCGGCGATAATACAGCAATCAGTAGAAGTCATGCCGACATTGTTTGCAGAGACAACAGATACTTTATTGTTGATATGAGATCGACAAATCACACATTTGTAAATGAAATGTTGGTTCAAAACGGTGAAGAACGCGAGATACAACCAGGCGACAAAGTGCGGCTGGCAAACGAGGAATTCGATTTTGAGATTCGATGAAACGTTTTTAGGAGTGGAACATGCAATACATTATATCTGCAAGTACAGATGTCGGCATCAAAAAGAGCACTAACCAGGATAGCCTCTCCGTGCTAAAAATGAATTCGTCAATAGGTGAATTGGTTTTTGCTATTCTTTGTGACGGCATGGGCGGACTCAAAAAAGGCGAGGTTGCGAGCGCTTCAGTTATTAAAGCGTTTGATTCGTGGGTCAAAGATAAGCTTGGCAGTTTGTTAGCTCACGGTTTTAATAGTGATGATATATATACACAGTGGGACGACATTATTAGGACCCAAAACAATAAAATTATGAGCTTCGGCAGAAATCTTGGAGTAAGCGTTGGGACTACAATCGTCGCAGCCCTATTTGTTGGAAACCAATATTATGCGGTTAATGTCGGCGACTCGAGAGCATATGAGATAAAAGCAGAAGTCCGACAGCTCACCCATGACCATACTGTTGTTGCGCGAGAGATTGAGCTTGGTATGCTGACAAAAGAGGAAGCGGAGTCGGATCCGAGAAGGAATGTTTTGCTCCAATGTATAGGTGCCTCCGATGAGGTTCAGCCCGAGTTTTATTCCGGCAGTATAGAAAAAAATGCTGTCTACATGATTTGTTCAGATGGCTTTATTCATGAAATAACAGAAGATGAAATTTATGATGTATTACAGCCGGACAAGATGAACGATAGTGAAGGTATGAAGACCAATGTTGATTCACTTATAGAGCGCGACAAAAATCGTAAGGAAAAAGATAACATTTCGGTGATTACAATCAGAACGTTTTAGGGGGCAGATTGAAGAGATGCTGCAGATTGGATCCGTTCTTGACGGGAAATATAAAATACTGAGTGAAATCGGCCACGGCGGTATGAGTGTAGTCTATATGGCGCTTAATGAAAAAGCTAATAAAACGTGGGCGGTTAAAGAAATACGTAAAGACGGAAGAATGGATTTCAATGTTGTCAAGCAGGGGCTTGTTGCTGAGATAGAAACGTTGAAGCGATTAAAGCATCCAAATCTTCCGAGTATAGTTGATGTTATTGAAGACGAGGATTCGTTTATTATAGTCATGGACTATATTGAGGGAAAATCGTTGGATAATACGCTTGCGGAGCATGGAGCTCAACCGCAGGAAAATGTCATTGAATGGGCAGAGCAGCTTTGCGATGTGCTCGGTTATCTGCATTCCTGCAATCCACCGATTATATACAGGGATATGAAACCAGCCAATATAATGCTGAAGCCCGATGGAAACATAACGCTTATAGACTTTGGAACGGCAAAAACATATGATGTAGACCTTGGTCAAACTACAGGTATAGGCACAATAGGATATGCAGCACCAGAGCAGTTTATAAACAGCGGTATGGGTAGGACTGACGCAAGAACAGATATATACTGCCTCGGAATGACGTTGTATCATTTGTTGACTGGAGTAGATCCTTGCAAGAATGTCTTAGAGAGTAGATCCATACGGGCGGTCAATCCTATGCTTTCGCCCGGACTTGATGCAATTATATTGAAATGCACGGAGAGATTGCCACAAGACAGATATCAATCTTGTGCGGAGCTTCTTTATGATTTGGAGCATCAAGAAGAAATGACCGTGCCGTACAGAAAAAGGCAGTTAAAGAAGCTGACGGTGTTTTTGGTATGCGTAGCGTTATCGATATTAATGGCGGTTGCCTCCGTTGCTTTTTTTGTTGCGGCAAGCGGAAAAAGGGCAGAGAACTATGGGCTGTATATTGAGAAAGCTGCGGATCCGAGTATTTCGCAGAAAGAGCGAGAAGACTTATATATGAAAGCGATTGAGGTTGATCCAACCAAAAAGGATGCCTACATAGACCTTGTTAATCTCTTCCTAAACAGCACGAATAACGGAATTGCATTTGAGAAAACAGAGGCGGCAAAAATTGTTAAGCTCAATGCCGGAGTGGATACTGAAGGGAAAAATGGGTATCTAACGACGATATATCCATTTGAGCAGTTGAAAAAGAGTGATCCGAATGGATATGCCGAAGTTTGTAACGATATAGGGCTCGCTTACTGGTATGATTATGAAGTCGAATCGGAACGATATTCGTTGGCAACAGAGTGGTTTGAAAAAGCGGCCGAAAAGTATCCGTTAGCGCAGGTTTTTTGTGATATTGGTAAATGCAAAATAGAAATAGCAAAGTACCGAGATCAAAAAAGGACAGAAAAGATGTATGCGGCATATGATGTGCTTTGGACTAAAACAAAGGATCTTGTTAAGAATGCCGGTACACTTGACGATAACGATATTAAGATACTTGTTTGGAATGAAACCATAAATAATATTTATAGTGAAATACAATACTTCCTTGTAAACATATCGGAATCTGACATTTATGGATTGCTTGACGAGATTATACTCAATGCCGAAGATCTAAAAAAGACAACTTCTTTAAACGAAGTAAAATCACTTCTGGATGAGGTTATCCTGAATGCAGATGTAGCGAAGCAACGCACAAGAGAAGCAGTTGCGGCAAGAAGGGGTGATAGATAAATGGATTATGAATCTTACATGAATCTTTGCTACGCCGCAGCGGCAGTAAGTGTTTTTTTTGTGATTGTTTCTACAATACTGTTCTTCAAACTGAAGATTTTATCGGTTGTTGGTGACTTGAGTGGCGTTACCGCTAGAAAAGCAATAGAAAATATTCGCAATCAAAATGCTGCAACAAAAAATAAAGCTCACAAATCAAGTCTTGTCAATCAAGAAAGAGGAAAGGTTACAGATAGAATTACTCCGTCAGGCAAGCTTTTGTCGAGTGAAAGCGGAGGCGTTTATGTCAATGTCGGCACAGAGAAAATTATGGGCAGCGAAGAGACGACGGTTTTAAAAACCAACTCAGCCAAAGATAGCACAACTTTGATGCCTTCACACACTAACGAGTTACCCTTTGATACGGATAACTTTTTACAACCTGAGGAAACAACCGTGCTTGAAACGGTGGGTTCATTTGTTGAGATCGAAGAAAAAATTACATTTATACACTCTAATGAGAGTGTTGAGTGAGGAGAGGAAAAATGGATAAAAGCAAAAATTTGGCAAAAGTGACGCTTGTGGCGGAAATTATTTTTATGGTGATGTTATCTGTCTCTTTTCTGATAATGCCGTTTGCAAACAAAATGTCGCTCAATGAAGGGAAGAACACGCTGCTATACTTTTCCGGGGCAATGTTTTGGGCATCGTTGGTTTTTGAGGCGGTTTTCCTCATTGCAAATGGAACCATATGCAAAAAAAGAATAATGCCGGAAAATAAAAGTCGACCGGGAGCTTTGAGGTTTTTTACCAACACAACGGCAAAAATTATTGATATATTGGCTATCCTATCAATTATAGGGTTTGTCATATGCGCTTTTTTGACCGACAAGTATGTTACTTATGGCTTTTTGTCGGCAATGCTGCTTCTGGTTCAGTTGCACTGCGTTGTAAACGGCAAGAATTTTGAATATATTAATTCGTTATCATAAGAGGAGACATAACAATGAAAAAGACGGTTAACTCAAAATTCATTAAGGCAATTTCCTTTGTGCTGGCATTGCTGATGGTTGTCGGAGTGGTGCCAATTCACAGAGGTCTGTTTGAGGCGGCGGCTACGGCAGGCGATCGACTTTGCTTGCAGGTTATACGCAGTGGTGCCGTTGTAAAAAACGATGAGAAATTTAACTGCACGATTACAAATTCAGACTCTTCGTTTTCATATGCCGGCACTACAGGAGCAAGCGGTGTTTGGGAGACGGACTATGTTGTCGGAGATGACTATGCAGGCGATAATGATTTTACCGTTTCTGTCGGCACAAAAACAGTTGCGATTTCAAAAGATCTCCGTACGGCGGAGAAGTATTTTATATATGATCTAAATGACGGAAGTGTGAGTTGGTCGGAAAATGCTGTGACAAAGGCTGCCCTTATAAGCGTTGCCAGTGTTTCGGATATTACCGGACTTTCAAACGGCACGGAGAAAACCGCAGCAGCGTTTGGCTTGCCTGAGACGGTTAACGTCATAACGACAGCGGGAGAAAAAGAACTTGATGTTACATGGGGCGTTGAAGCATCAAAGTATGATCCGGCAATCCACACGGCGCAGGAATTTGTTGTTAACGGTACGATTTTACTTGACGACGAGACAATCAATCCTGATAGCGTTTCACTTTTAGTCTCGGTTACTGTGTCGGTCAATGCCGATGATGATGCAACGGTTTCTGTTTCTCCTGGTAGTGTTAGCAAAAAGGCCGGCGAGACGGTTGTTTTAGTTGCTTATGCAACTTTATCGGATGGTGCTTTTACATGGTATAAAGGCAACAAAGTTATAACCGGTGAAAATAAGTCAGAGCTTACGATAAAGAATATTACCTCTGATGATGCAGGCGAATATAAATGCGCAGTAAAGGGCTTAAACGGTAACACTATATTCAGCAACTCGGTCAATGTTTCAGTTGACAAGTTGCCGGTAACGATATCTTTGACAACATCCGAGAAGTCTATGGTAAGACCGGTTAAAAAAGGACTCGTTTTAAGTGTTAATGGAATTCCGACAGATGCCAAAGGTACGGTAACATTTTATGCGGGTAGTGAAGTTATCTCAAGCGGAACGGATAACAAAGTGACATTTGTCCCTGCAAAAGAAAACGATTATAGGTTTAGGGTTGTATTTTCGGGTGACGAAAAGTATTCTTCGGCTTCGGATGAGCTGGATTTCTCTTTTGTCAAGGGTGCGCAAAGCGCACTTTCATTCAAATCCGTTATTCCTTCTGAGATATGGATAGGTGACATATCTTTTGCTGTGAGGACAAATGGTGGCTCCGGTGACGGAGATGTTGTTTACTCGATCGTCGAGCAAAAGGATGAATACGGTAAGGAATCGACGGGTATTGCACGAATTACGACTAACGGAACAGTATTTGTTGAGAAAGTCGGCGAATTCAAAATTGAAGTAAAAAAACTCGGTGATAATGATTACAATGATAGTGACCTACTTACAAGCGATGCTATAAAAGTTGTTAAAAGGACTCAAAGCAATTTTGAGTTTGCTATAGCGGCTCCCGAGACGATAAAATTTAATGAAAATAACAATGAATTTGTAAATGCTGCGAACGGTGGAAGCGGTTCGGGTGAAATCACTTATTCTGTAAGTGACAAAAGTATAGCCGAGATCGACGCGGTAAATCCATCTAAAATTCATATTAAAAAGGCAGGTACGGTTATAGTTACTGCTTTGCGCAGTGGTGGTGAGAAGTATCTTGACGCTAAAGCGTCTTATACTTTGACAGTCGAAAAAGCTGATCAGGTTATAGAGTTCGCAGAGGATGCTCCAAAGGAGATCTTTTACGGGCAGGATTTGATTTGTGCGGCGAAGGAAAGAGAAGACGCATCAAAACCTGATGGAAAGGGTTATGGTTCCGGCGAGATTACATATTCAATTTCTGAGGGTCAGGGAATTGCATCCATTGATGAAAAAACCGGCAAGCTGATTTTTGCTGATGAAGCTGTTGGACTTGTTACAGTCAAAGCTAAAAAGACAGCTTGTGACAGTTATAATGAGGCAGTTGCCACATATAGCTTTGAAGTAAAGCCTTTTGTAATTGATGGTGTACCATATGAAATCGGCGGCGAAACGAAAAATGAAAGCGGATGGTATACCAGTGATATCACTGTTACTGCAGTGACTGGATACACACTAAGTGCCAGCAAGAGCCGTCTTGACAGCAACTCTTGGGATAACCGTTCTTTGGTTATTAGTAAAGAAGGTGTCGAAAACGGAATAACTCTATACTTCAGAAGCAGCGAAACGGGAGCGATCAGCGAGGGAGTTACGCTTGAAAATGACAAGCTCAAAATTGATAAGGAAAAGCCCTACGATCTTGCTATAACATATTCAAATGAATACTGGTGGGAAGATATTGCCAAGGCCGTAATGTTTGGCACATATGACAGCAATATAAGCTTTACCGTTGAGGCTAGGGACGCTTATTCGGGTATAGAGAGGTTTGAATGGGAATATAATCGCGATAAAAATGCTGCAGAGAATATCGTTGAGCATCTTGAAGGTAACGGAGACGCCCAAAAGAACGGAGAAAACAGCTACTCAGCAACATTTACACTCCCCATCACCGATATCTCGCAGATAAGGGGTAAAATATCCTTTAGTGCTTTTGACATTGCAGGTTGGCAGGAGAGCTTTGAGGATACAAGGCTTATTATCATTGACACAATGGATCCGGCAATTGATATTGCTTATGAAGGCGATTATAAAGGATCTGTAGATAAAAACAATAAAGAAGTACCCAAAGACTCAGAAAATGCAAGGCTCGTTTACGGTAGCGACATCAAAGCGAAGATATCGGTGAAAGAAGCAAATTTCTGGCCGGAAATCGTTAATGTTATACTTGACGGCAATGATGTTTTTTGCACATGGGATAAAGATAGCGATTGCTATGTGACGGAGGTAGATATTACCGGTGACGGTGAACATACTCTCTGCGTTACGGCGCTTGATGCCACATATAATAATGTAGCCGACAAGGATAAACATAAAGTTGAAGTTCGCTCTTGTGTGCTTATTGATACTGTTTCTCCAAGTGTCGACATAAAGGATCCCCAAAGTAGCAGTGAAGCTAAGAACGGCAAATATTTCTCGGACGACGCTTCTGTGGAAATAGTTATTAATGAAGAGAATTTTAACCCCGATGGTGTGGTTGTTTCTGTGGAAACGACAAATGCTGAAGGCGAAAAGATAGGGATTTCTGATGATTTCGGAAGTTTTGTAAAGAATCCTAATAATTGGGCCTCAGACGGAGCTGAGCATATATTGACACTTAATTTTGTCGAAAGTGCAAGATACATTCTAAGTGTGGCATATACCGATCTGGCGGGGCTGAGGAGCAGCAAGGACCTCGATGAGTTTGTTATTGACAAAACTGCGCCGAATAAAAGCGACATCGTTATTACATATAACGAAGAGGATATCGTTAACAAACTTGCAAATATCCTTTATTTCCGCACGGTTCGTATTACAGTAACTGCGTCAGATGACATTTCCGGTATAGACCGCATTGAATGGGGGTATGAGAAAACCGCCGGCGCAAGTGAGGCAAATGTAGAGGCTGCAAGCGGAATAGTGGAGCACAAGAATTTGCACAGAATCGGCGAAAGCAAGTATTCGGCATTAATCAAGATTCCGAGAGAACTTGTTGAAAACGAACAGTTTGACGGCAAATTCAACGCAGAAGCATTCAACATGGCTGGCCTTGGAAGCGAGAACGTGACGGACGAGCGAAGAGTAATTGTGGATTCAATTGCGCCCGGAAGGTCTGTTAACTACGGCACACCTCATATCATTTCTGCGGATACTGCAACTGACAAGGAATACTTTAGCGAAGGCGAAAATGTTAAACTCTTTTACGCAGAAAAAGCCGAGCTCAAGCTAACAATAAACGAAGCAAACTTCTATGCGGAAGATATAAATACCGTGTCCGATGCGCTTAACGGTTTGAACTGCAAGGTTACGGTCGTGAAGGATTCAGGCGCACCCTGCGATTTGACTCCTACGAATTGGGAATCGGACGGTGATAATCATACCGGTAGCATCGTTCTTGACACCGATGGAGAATACACCATTACAATTGACTACACGGATCGCAGCGGCAATGTGATGGAGCAGTATACTACGCCGCTAATTATTGTCGATAGCGTTGCGCCGGTTATCAGTGGCACAATTTCTCCTGAAGGTAGGTATGGAACAGATAAGCGTGAAATACATGTTGCTGTAAATGAAAAGAACTTCAGAGCTTCGGACTTTGATATATTAATCAAAGAGTTTGACCTTGACGGAGCTGAAACAGTAAAAACCGTTGTTGACGAGTGGATACATAACGGTGATGAGCACACGCTCACATTTATAGTTGACAATGAGTCTCGCTATGCCGTTACGGTCAACGGAAAGGATCTCAGCTTAAATGAAGCAGAGAGCTTTACCTTCGACGAATTCGTGATTGACCGCACAAAGCCGGAAATCAAAAGCATAGAGTATAAGACTCCTGTTAATGAAGCGATAATCAATGCCGTAACATTCGGATATTTCAATCCCTCAGTTGAGGTAACCATAACGGCACATGACGGTGTTTCAGGTGTTGATAAAATCCTTTGCAATTATTTGAGAGCAAATGGTGTAAGCTCAGTAAATGAAGAAAGTTGGAGCGATTCATTTGCATTTGAACAGAGTGATGATTTAGCGATAGCGCAGGCAGTGTTCATCCTTCCTGAGAAATCTTATAACGGTCATTTTTCGGGCGATGCAATAGACAGGGCGTCCAATTCAACTGATGGTACTAACGGCTCATATACTGATGGTAAGTATAGGGTCGTTGTTGACAGTACTGCGCCGGAGTGGCTCGAATCATATATTTCGGCAGAACAATACATAAACGAGGCAACTCTTGACGTAATCGATACCCCGGATAAAACATCCGACACATGGTTTGCAATAAGCCAAAACGAAGCGATCATTAAATTCAAGATTAATGAGGCTAATTTTTATTCAGAGGATTTTAATGTCGCAGGGACAAGCTTTAATAACATGAATTGTACAGTTACACTCAGCAAAGATGGCGGTGCCCCATATCCGGTTACTGCAGAGTGGAGCGATGAAGGAGATGTTCACTCCGGAACAGTCGTAATATCTGAAGAAGGCGATTATCGACTGAATGTAAGTTACAGTGATCGCAGCGGCAATGCGATGAATTCATATATATCACCGAAGATAGTGATTGATCGTACGGCACCGGTAATATCGGCAGAATACAACAGCACTATGCCTCCCAATAATGGGAATTGCTACAGAAAGGATGTCAGCGTTACCATTACAGTAAAAGAACGCTATTTCAGAGCAGAAGATATGGCTTTCAGTCTCACTGAAGCTAAAGATGTTTCCGGCAAAATCATAGATGGGTTTGCTGAGATAGAAGATAACTTCTTGCAAGCGCTTAAAGACAGAAATAATTGGAGTAGCAGCGGAGATATACATACGGCAACGATCACTTTCTCCACGGATGCAAACTATGCGTTTGCTCTTAACTGTACGGATGTCGCCGGAAACTCTTCTGAACAATTTGATTCGGAGAAGTTTACAGTTGATAAGACTTCTCCTTATGGTATTACAATTGATTACAGTGAACCAAGGCTTAGCGCTGTGATCAGTGCGGTTACATTCAATTACTATAATCCTTCTGCAACTGTTACAATTACAGCAAGTGATGATACTTCGGGGATTGACAGCATTTCTTGGAATTACAACCGCGCCGACGGTGCGAGCGGCACAAATGTTGTGTCAGATTCCGGCGTCATAAGTGATTTGGATTATTCTGCCGGTGGACGAATTGCCACGGGAAAATTTGTGCTTCCGTATTCAGGCAGTAATGGACAGTATTATGGGAATATAACCGTTTCCGCTGTGGATAAAGCCGGAAATTCTTCGCCGGAGTACAGGGACGACGGCACCATGGTTGTAATCGATACAATAGCTCCCACTAGGGAGGTGGAGTTCAGCCCCGCAAAGCAAGTACTTCAGGCATCGGATAACTCAACTTTTGCAAATTATAATTATAAGACCGAAGGAAGCAAATACAAGATTTATTATGATGCAACGGCAACTGCAACAATCAGAATAAATGAAGCGAACTTCTACCCAGAGGATGTTATTGTAAAGGTTAACGGTGAACGCACGAACATCAGCAACTGGAGTCAGAGCGGAGACCTTTGGACAGGAACTTTGAACTTTGCAAAAGACGGACACTATGTGGTTACCATTGAGTATACAGATCGCTCGCAAAACGGAATGGTTTCATATGTTTCCAACGAAGTGATAGTTGACACCGTTGATCCAGTAATAAAGGTTACTTATTCACCGGATAAGGTTATAAAAACGATCGATAAACGGAAATACTATGACAATGTTCAAAAGGCAACGATAACAATAACGGAGCATAACTTCAGGGCATCTGATGTTGTAGCTGTTGTTACGGCGACTGATATAAGCGGTGCAAAGGTCAATGTTGAAAATTATGCAGAGTATCTAAAAAAGGAAAGCAGTTGGAGCGCATCTGGAGATGTCCATACTGCGACGATAACATATTCTGCGGATGCCAACTATACTTTTGATATTGATTATATTGATTTGGCGCTTAGAAAGGCAGCAGATTACCCAGAAGATAGTTTTAGTGTTGATACTACCGCACCTGAAAACTTGAAAATAGCATATAGCACCAGTGTTCTTGATACGGTTATCAACTCAGTTGCATTCAGCTTTTATAATTCCAAAGTGAGAGCAACGATAACTGCAAGAGATATAACATCCGGAGTTAACAGCTTTAAGTATAGCTACATAAAAGCAGCTGGCGTAAGCGCTGTAAATGCAGAGTTGATTGACCAAGAAATCTCTGAGAGTAATATTTCTTATTCTGATGGTGGCAAGACAGCGACGGCATATTTTGATATCCCCAGACAGGTGCTTGATGTGGCAAATCAGTTCAAGGGAACCGTGAGGTTTAGTGCGACGGACAGAGCGGGGAACGTATCTGAAACTTTGGCAGATAATCGCACGTTGGTTGTCGACAATATTGCTCCGGTTGCACAGATAACATTTAATCAGCCGGTCGGTACGGTAAACGGAGTTTCGTATTATTCGGGAGACATTGTTGCGTCTATTCAAATAACTGAAGCAAACTTTTATCCCGAAGATGTTGTGGTTACTGTTAACGGAAGTGTAGTTTCTACAGGCAAATGGTCTCAGAGCGGAGATGTATGGTCAAGCACTCTGACGATATCTGCGGATGGCGAATATAAAGTTGCAGTTTCGTACAGAGATCGCTCAAAGAACACAATGCCTGATTACGAATCCGGTCAGCTTGTCATTGACAGAACGAAGCCGGTTGTAACTGTAAGCGGCATAAAGAATGAATCGGCAAACAAAGGTGAGAGGATTGGCTTCAGAATAAGTGCGACTGATACGAACCTTGACATTGCCGAGTTTAAGCCTCAACTTACGGCGGTAGTTATGAACGAAAATGGAGCGTTTGTGACAGAGAGTATAAATCTTGGATCAATCCAAACTGTCGAGAGCGGAAAGAGTTATTTCTGCACTGTCGAGAATCTCGAAAAGGACGCAATATATACTCTTACTTGTAAAACAACTGACCGATCCGGAAATGTCAACGATGTGATGATTGTCTCTGATTCCGGTAACGCTCAACTGGCGCGAGTAATGTTCTCGGTCAACAGAAACGGTTCAACGTTTATGCTCGATAATTATACCCGTAGCATAGTTGACAAATACTATCTTGGCAGCATCGACAACAATATTGTGATCATTGAAACAAATGTAGATCAGCTTACATCCCATGAGGTTAAGCTGAATCAGAAGACACTTGTCCAAGGTAAAGATTACACGATAACAAGGTCGGGCGGCGGAGACACTTGGAATAAGTATACTTACTCGATAGATTCGGAGCTTTTTGCGACAGAGGGTGAGTATAACGTGGTTGTTTCTTCGGTAGACAAGGCAGAAACAATGTCGTTCAGCGATATAAGGAATGCAGAAGTATCATTCCTTGTCGATAAAACGGCTCCAAGTGTTACAGTATCTGGACTCACAAAAGACGGAAGATATCAGACCGACAAGCAGCTTGTTACAATTATTCCCACAGACGATGCGGGAAAAATCTACTCGATCAAAGTAGTTGTTAAAGATGACAAGGGCACTGTTATCGCGATACCTATTGACCTTTCCGGAAATGAGCTTATTTCTGAGCTTGAAGCAAATGGTAATAAGCTGACGTTTGAACTTGGAGAGGGGATGTATCAGAATGTCGAGATAATATGCACCGACAAGTCAGGAAACGAATATGTTTCAGGCAATGATTACTTTAATGTTACGGTTTCTCCGAGTGGATGGATTATTCTTTGGGTAAACCCGGTGTTCAAATGGAGCTTCTTCAGTGCAATTGGAGCGGCGATATTGATTATATTCTTTATTATTTTCTTTAGGAGACGCAAAAAGAATGAAAGCAAGTAAGCTGAAATGATTAGAATTTTTAGCACATATCGTAACTGAAGGAAATGCCCCCTGTCTTTATGGCAGGGGGCATTTGGTGTTGTCATTTCACCGCCGTGAAGAAGAGGCGTGGCATTTTTAGTATGACCGAGCCGTTTTGGCGGGCGGGGAAGTTTGCGGCTACGGTGCTGCGCAGATCGGCAAGGAATTCCTCTTTTTCACCGCTGTCGAGCAGGTCAATATAGGGTCGCAGGCCGCTGCCCTTATACCACTCTATGACCCCGTCGGGCGACTGGACGGTGTGATAATATGTCGTCTCCCATATCGCAAAGCCGCTGCTCAGTTCGCCGAGCAGGTCATAGTATTCCTCGGGGAGCAGGTTGTGGAAATTGTGCACCTCGGAGAGCCGCTGCCATCTGCCGTCGGCAACAAGCTCATCAAGCAGACGATAAAAGAGGGCGTGCTGAATGAGCGGTATCTGCACAGCCAGCGTGCCGCCGCTGCTTAGCTTGCCGAAGAGAGCCTTCAGCAGCGCCGCCTGGCCCGGGATCCAATGAATGCAGGCGTTTGAGAATATCAAATCGAATTCACCGTCAATGCGGTCGAGCTCGTCGGGCACGCTGCATCTGACGAATTCAAGTTTGGGGTGGGTCTCCCGCGCCCGTGCAAGCATGTCCTCGGAGTAGTCAATGCCGAGTATCTCGGAGCCGGTGAAACGCTCTGCGAGTGCTGCCGTGCTGTTGCCGGGACCGCAGCCGAGGTCGAGAACTCGGGCGGGCGTGATGCCGCCGAGACGGTTTATCAGGTCGGCGGAGGGCTGAGTGCGCTCCCTGCCGAATTTCATATACTGAGATGAATTCCAGTCGGACATATGATATCCCCCTTTATTTAATACATTATTTATACCGCCGTTTCGGTCACTCCACGGGAATGCTTATCTCCGTGACGAATTTATCCGGGTCGGCGGTGAGGCCGTAGTCTATCATCGTTATCTCCCGCGAGAAACCGACGGGGCGCAGGTTTTGGGCGGCGATATAGTCCATCAGCTTTTCGTAGCGCTCGGGCGCCTCGGTGTGGCTGCCGCAGAAGCGTATACGCACGCAGCCGCATTCCGGCAGGCGGGTCACCTCGCCGTCGAAGCTGTCCTCATCGTCGAGCAGCAGGAATATGCCGTCGTATTGCCCGAAGCGGCGCTCGTTCAGATGCTTTTCAGAGATTCCGATGCCGACCTTGCCGAGGAATACGACCGCCTCCGCCTGCGAACCCTCGAGCCGGCGGATAGACGGCTCCATGTCGAGGAAGGTCTTGGGGCTGAGATTGTCGCTCATCCAGACTATGCGGCAGGAGGGGACTTTGACCTCGGTTACGATGTCGAAATCCGAGCTTTGGGCGTCGTGCAGGCAGCGCAGGCGATTGTCGATCTTCCGCTCGATCAGCTCAAGCCGCTTTTGCTTCTCAATGACCGCCTGTTTCTGGCGGCGGAGCTTCTCTTCGATTATATCAACGTCGCGGTTCCTCAGAAAATCCTCGATATCGGGGAGCGGCATATCCAGCGCGCGCAGATACCTTATCGTGTTCAGCGCCTCGAATTGGCGGGGGCCGTAGTAGCGGTAGCCCGTCTCGGGGTCGGTGTATTCGGGCGAGAGCAGGCCGGTGTTGTCATAGTGGCGCAGGCTGCTGACGCTCAGATTAAAGAGCTTCGCGACCTCGCCTATAGGGAAAAGCCTCGGCATATCCATTTTTACGCCTCCGTTTTGATTTTACTGCGGTGTTTCATTACGGCGAATGCGATAACGCAGACTATCACCGACACCAATGAGCCTACCGCCGTGGCAAGACCCATCGGGAAGAGCGTTGCGGGAAAGAATTTGGACATCAGGTATGCGCCGGGTACGCGGGCGAGCGTGAGCGAGAGGACGTTGTGCAGGAACGACAGCCCCGAGCGTCCGCAGGCGCAGAAATAACCGCTGAAGCAGAAGTGGATGCCCGCCATGGCGCAGTCGAGAATATATCCTCTGAGATATTGCCCACCGGCTGTGATAACGGAGGGGTCTTTGTTAAACAGCCCCACCACAGGCTCGGCAACGAACTGAATTATCACCGAGACGATAACTCCGAAGCCGAAAGCGAGGAGAATTCCGTAGCGAAGGGTCTGCTCGGCTCGCTCGGGCTTGTTTGCGCCGATATTTTGAGCGCCGAGGGCGGAGACAGTCGAGAGCATTGAGGACGGCACAAGGAAGAGGAAGCTGATGACCTTCTCCACAATGCCCACCGCCGCCGCATCGGTCAGACCTCGGTTATTCGCAATTATGGTTATCACGATGAAGCCCACCTGGATCAAACCGTCCTGCAGCGCAACGGGCACGCCGATTTTGAGCAGCTGACCCATCACCTCGCGCTGCGGGCGCAGGTCGCTGCGGCTCAGCTTGATCTCACCCCGCTTGACAATGACGGCGAGCGAAATTATCACGCTTATCGCCTGGGAAAGGGTCGTGCCGAGGGCTGCACCGGTGGGGCCTAAATTGAGTGCGCCCATGAAGAGATAGTCGAGGGCGATATTTGCGGCGCAGGCAACGGCGATGAAATACATCGGGCTTTTTGAGTCGCCCATACCTCTGAATACGGAGCTTATTATGTTATACGCCGTAATGAACGGGATGCCGATAAAGCAGACGGTGAGATAATCAATCGTGCCGTTGACCGCCTCGGCGGGGGTGGACATGACCGAGACTATCGGCCTTACGAGCAGAAGCAGCACGGCTGTCAGGGCGACGGATACGCCGAAAAAGAGCGTGACGGTGTTGCCGACGCATTTTGAGGCTCTTTTGCGGTCGCTGCCGCCGACGGCCTGCCCGACGCTGACCGTTGTGCCCATTGCGAGGCCGACGATCATCACGGTGAGCATATGCATCACCTGCGAGCCGATAGATACGGCGGTTGTTGCGGCCGTGCCGTCAAATTGACCGATGATAAAGAGATCCGCCATGCCGTAGAGGGTCTGTAAGAAGTATGAGAGCAGATAGGGCAGTGAGAAAAAGATTACATTTTTGAATACGCTGCCGGTCGTAAGATTTCTTTCCATGATTATTGCTTCCTTGGATCGGTTTTTATCTATTATAAACTCTACACCTATTGCAGAGTCAAGGCCTTTTAACAAAAAATTGTAACAGATACGGAGTTTAAATAATTTTTCAGAAAAAATTTAAAAAACCTATTGACAAACGGAAAAGAAATGATATAATAATGATAACAGTTATCGTTATTGAAAGGAGACGGCGGTATGACGAAGCACAGCAAGCAGCGTGACGCGATATTTGAGAATCTCCGCTCGCGCAAAGATCACCCCACCGCTGAGGAGATATATCTCTCGCTCAAGCCCGCGATGCCTGCGATCAGCCTCGCCACGGTCTACCGCAACCTTGCCCAGCTTGAGAATGAGGGGCTGATACTTCGCCTCGGCTCAGGCGGCTCTGCAAGGTATGACGGAGACACCGACCCGCATTATCATCTCCTTTGCCTCGGCTGCGGCAGGGTATTCGATATCCCGTATATTGACGACGGCGGCCTTTGCGAGAAGGCAGGCATGCTCTTCGACGGCGAAGTGCTCTCGACGGTCGTTACGTTCCGCGGATACTGCGCCCGCTGCGCCGAAACCCACAAAAGCTGAAAATAAATCAAAAAATCATTAATTAAACGGAGGAAAAAATCATGAAAAAGTTTGTATGCTCAGTCTGCGGTTATGTTTATGAAGGCGACGCTCTCCCCGAGGGCTACAAGTGCCCGGTTTGCAAGGCTCCCGCTTCAAAGTTCGTTGAGCAGAGCAATGAGGGTATGTCATGGGCTGCCGAGCATGTAGTCGGCGTTGCTCAGGGCGTCAGCGATGAGATCCTTGAGGGTCTGAGAGCTAATTTCGCCGGTGAATGCTCCGAGGTCGGTATGTATCTTGCCATGGCGAGAGTCGCTCACCGCGAGGGTTACCCCGAGATCGGTCTCTATTGGGAAAAAGCCGCCTATGAAGAGGCGGAGCACGCAGCGAAATTTGCCGAGTTGCTCGGTGAGGTCGTGACCGACAGCACCAAGAAGAACCTTGAGATGAGAGTTGAAGCCGAGAACGGCGCGACCGCAGGCAAGACCGCTCTTGCCAAGCTCGCTAAGGAGCAGGGCCTTGACGCTATCCACGACACCGTCCATGAGATGGCTCGCGACGAAGCCCGCCACGGCAGAGCTTTCGAAGGCCTCCTCAAGAGATATTTCAACTGATTTATCCTGCATAATCAAACAGGCACGGCTTATCCCGTGCCTGCTTTTTTATGCCTCTCCGCAAGATGGCGTGAATTGTGCTGTCGGCTCGCAGTCATATCGGCTTCGCATGTGGATTTTGCTGTTCGCTTGCAGTCATGACAGAGGATTGATTTTCATACAACAATAGCGAGCCTGAAAATATTTTATTAGCACCGCAAGTCACGCAAAAAAAGGCTCCGTGGGCTGTCAAACAAAAGAGCACGCCGGAGCGTGCTCTCTTTATATCACAGTATTATTGCGCTTTCGGCATGGCGATGCTGACCTTGAAGAGGTCGCCGTCGATGGCGATGTTGAATTTGCCGCCTTGCAGCTCGCAAAGGTCGTTTGCTATTGAAAGCCCGAGGCCGCTGCCCTCGCCGGAGCGGGAGGCGTCGCCCCTCACGAAGCGCTGTGTCAGCTCCTCCGGAGCAATGTTGAGCGGGAATTTGGAGATGTTGCGGAAGATCAGCGTGCCGAAATTGTCGCCGCCGTTGACGTCGATATAGACCCTCGTGCCCTCAAGGGAGTATTTACGCAGGTTGGAGAAGAGATTCTCGACTATCCGCGAGGTCTTTTGAGCGTCGGCGATTATCATCACGGGCTGGGCGTGGAAATTCAGCACAAGCTCGATGTTCTTCTCCTTCAGTTCATCCTCGTGCTCGCCGACTGCCTGCGCCGCAAATTCGCAAAGGTCGATTTTTGTCGGGTGCAGCTCGACTGCGCCCGAGGAGGCTTTTGAAGCCTCGACCAGATCCTCGATGAGCTTTTTCATCTTCTGTGATTTCTCATCAAGGATGCTGATATATTTCTTGGCGTCCTCGTCCTCGACGTTGCAGCGTTTGAGCAGGTCGACATAATTGACTATCGAGGTCAGCGGCGTTTTGAGATCGTGCGAAACATTCGTGATAAGCTCCGCCTTCATGCGCTGATCCTTGACCGCGCTGTCGACCGCTTTCTCAAGGCCGTCCTGCATGCTCGTGATATCCCTTGCGAAATTCCGCAGGAATGATGGCATGAGGCCTTGATCTATCCTCACATTCAGCCTGCCGAGGCGCACGCTTGCGACGCCGTGCATTATCCTGTCAAGCGAAGCGATAAAGAGGATGACCCAAAGCATTATCGGCAGGTCGATCATCAGGGTGATGACGAGCGGAACGGCGCTGTTTGAAGTGAGGCAGAGAAGAATCGCAAGAAAATTTATGAGGAAAAACGTCAGAGTCAGAATAATTGCAAGGCGCTTGAACCTCTTGCCGCTGCCTGCCATGTAGTCGCAGGCGAAGATGTATTTTGCCCTTTTGTGTATCTTTTTGCCGATGCAGACAAAGGGCTTGACTAACCAGTATATCAGCGTGTGGCGCATGAAGGTGCGGCAGCGCATGTTGCGGACTATGCTCGCCGTCAAAACGGTAAGCAGCCCGAATACGGCGGCGAACGCAACGCCGAGATATTCTACGGAATAGGTCAAAAGAGTTTTTTGCATCAGGAACCATTCGCTGCTTTCGCCCACCGAGGGGTAGAACTCATACTCAGCGTCAAATATCGCCGCAAAGCCCAAAATGATGAGCGTTATGATTCCGCCGATGATCGCCGTGTTGATAAGCAACGGGATCCTGTCCGTCGGGCAGAGTTTTGTTTCTCCGTCGGCGGTCTTGCCCGCAACGCACAGCAGATAGACGCACGCGGCGCAGGCGAACAGGAACGAAAAGACGGAGATAATGAGGTTCGTCGTCGGATTCGTTATAAAGTGAGATTTATAATTCTCAAATTCAAGCTCCTTGAGGGTGAAAAAACTGTTTTCGTCGGTCGGCGTATATGTGAATACGGCATAATCCACGTCGTCGCCTATGCTGCGATGCTCCGAAACGGTGGGTTTCTGATAAAACAGCTCCTCTGCCCATTCCCTGAGCAGGCCGCCGCGGGTCGTCTCGGACGGCTCGGCGGTGGTGACAAATTTGCCGTTATTACCCTCGACAAGGGCAGCGCCCTCTCTCATCGCTTCATACACATTGTCGAAGCCGATGTCGGAGTCGATGCCGCAGTTGGAGACGACCTTGCCCGTCGACTTGACCAAAATAGTGTATTTGAACTCCGAGGTGCTGGGGATCGAGGTGCTGTAGAAAGTTATCTTGCCGTCGTCCTCATAAACGCCGCTGCGCTGCATTGCCGATTTGCGGAGCGTTTTTATCAGATCCTCGCGGGAGATCTCGCCGTAGCAGGTGTATTCGCCGAAGGAATTCAGCAGAGACAGGGCGTCGCGGATATCGTCGATCGGCTTCGGATTGCCCGATTTGGCGGGCGCGGGCTTTGTGACGGAGGTTGAATCGACGTCCTCCGCCGCAGGCTCGGTCGCTTCAACGGCGTCTGTGTATTCAATGCCGTCGCCGACGAAGTCATATCGGTCGAATTCGTCGCGGCTGATAACGTCGCCGTTAAAGCTGAAGTAATAGGTCGTGCCGCCGAGGTCGTAGGAGTATCTGTAGCGATTGTCCTCGGTGACATAGACCCTGACACCGGAGCTTTCGAGCAGGTCAAAAGCGTCGTTGACATTCTGAATATTTTGGCTGTAGTTTTTGCCGAGGCTTGTTTTGAGGAAATCGTCCTCGTTTTCGCAGCTCATCAGCTCGGCATCCGCCAGGAGAGTGGATTCGCAGCTGTTGAGCAGCGTTCGGAATGAATTTGTCTGTGTGAAATCGCAGTCCTCATCGTAGCCGTTAAAGAGAAAATAGCCCTTGAGGAACAGCCCCGCAGAGTAGCCGGAGAGGAAAAACATCAGCACGGCGAGCGCCGCTGCCGCAATTTTCATCCCCCTGCTGCGGCTAATATTTTTCGATTTTGTATCCAATGCCCCACACCACCTTTAAGTATTTAGGGTCTCTCGGGTTGATCTCGATTTTTTCTCTGATGCGTCTGATATGTACCGTCACCGTTTTCTCGGCGTAAATCGCGGGCTCGTTCCACACGGCCTCGTATATCTGACCTGTTGAGAGCACCCTGCCGAGATTCTCCATGAGCACGCTCATTATGCCGTACTCCGTGGCGGTGAGCTTTATCGGCTCGCCGTCGAGGGTCAGCTCCTTTGCGCCGGTGTCGAGCGACAGGCCGCCCGTCGTGATAACGCCCTCCTTGACCTCCATTGAGCCGAGGGAGGTGTAGCGCCTTATCTGCGACTTGACCCTTGCCATCAGCTCGAGCGGGTTGAAGGGCTTCGTCACATAGTCATCCGCCCCGAAGGAAAGCCCCGTTATCTTGTCGGTGTCCTCGCTCTTGGCCGAGAGCAGGATTATCGGGATATTGTGCTTCTTCCGCAGCGTCAGCGTGGCCTGGAGGCCGTCCATACCGGGCATCATTATGTCGAGGATAACGCAGTGCACCTCGTTATTCGTGACCTGCTCGATCGCCTGCCTGCCGTTCTCGGCTCGCAGGACGTTGTAGCCCTCCAGCTTCAGATAGATCTCGACCGAGTCGAGTATGGCGACGTCGTCGTCGCAAACAAGGACGGTATACATATCTTTTTTCACCTCAAAAAAATCAGATCCCCACGAAACAATTGCATTATACAGCCCGTGAATTACAAACAAGGCGGTAAAAGTGTTACAAATTTATTACGAATTGCCGCGGGGGCGTCTTTCATCACTCATTATACTATTTTTCAGTCAATTATTCAAGCATGACCGAAAACAGTTGAAATGACGGGCAAAGTATGATAATATATTTGTATAAAAGAAAGAGAGGACGTTTTATGCTTACTCAGATATTAGGCTTCTTTACCGCGATTCTTATTTTTATCGTCGATACTTTCCCGATGTACCCCGGCCCCGACGTGCTCCATCAGGGCATCAACCCCGACCCGAGGCCGTATGTGCAGCACAGCGGCACGGCGGGCTATATCTTTAAGGAGGGCGACGTTGAGCTGCCGTTCCGCCTTGTCAAGCCCGAGAACATAGAAGAGGGCAAGACCTACCCGCTCGTGGTCTATCTCCACGGCTCCGGCGAGAGAGGTAAAAACAATATCGCACAGATGCAGCGCTCGCTGCTCAGGGGCGTCAAGAAGCACGGCGAGCCCTGCTATATCATCATGCCGCAGGTGTTCGAGGACAAGACATGGACGAGCGACGGCTACGACGCGGCGCTGACACGGCTGATAGAATATATGCTCAAGCTCTATGCAGTCGACTCCGACCGTATCTATATCACGGGCATCTCCATGGGAGGAGCGGGCGTGCTTGACCAGCTCCTGCGCCACCCCGGCAAATACGCCGCCGCCATGCCTGTGTGCGGCTACACCGACGTCGAGGATCTGACCGCCTTTGCGGGCACCCCGATGTGGCTCGCCCACAACTCTGGCGACAACGTCGTAAGCGCAGACTATTCAAGGAGGATTTATGCCGCCGTCAAGGATATCTCCGAGGCGAAATACACAGAGTATGACAGAGCGGGTCACAACGCATGGGACAGGTTCTATTCCGACCCCGAGGTGTGGAATTGGGCATTCTCAAAGACTCTTTGAACATATACCGAGGCGGTCTGCGTTTCGGGTGAGAAAATAACGCAAAAAATTCGCCTCCGTGCTACAAAATTTGCCGCACGGGGGCGGTAGTATTTTACCGTGTAAAATAAAAATGCTCCGCCTGTGATTTTAGCGGAGAAAGTGCCATATACTTTCATTAGATAATCAGGCAGAAAATCAAAACATAATTATTTGGAACGGTGATCGGAAATGAAAAAATTCAAACCGGAGGGTCAGCTGATATCGACAGAGGAGAACAAAAAGAGGGTCTCGAGCGCAGGCACCCTGCATGACGCATTCTACAGCGGCGCTCCCGTCGAGTGTCGGGTGCTGCGCTGCGACGCGGAGCATAATCTGCACGTTGACCTCGGCTGCATGAAAGGGATAATTCCCCGCTGCGAGGGGGCGCTCGGCATCGAGGACGGCTCGGTGAGGGATATTGCGCTTATCTCGCGGGTCAATAAGCCCGTGGTCTGCGCCGTGACGGGGTTCGCATCAACTCCCGAGGGCGAGAATTACGCCCTGCTCAGCCGCCGCAAGGTGCAGCAGGAATGCGCCGACGAATATATCTCGACCCTGCGCCCCGGCGACGTAATACCCGCGACCGTCTCCCATATTGAGGGCTTCGGCGTATTCTGCGATATCGGGGCGGGCATCAACGCCCTCATGCCGATAGACGGCATCTCCGTGTCGAGAATCCCGCACCCGTCGGCGAGATTCACCGCGGGGCAGAGCATTTACGCCGTCGTCAAGAGCATCGACTCCGACGGCAGGATAACCCTGAGCCACAAGGAGCTGCTCGGCACATGGGAGCAGAATATCTCGAAGCTCAAAGTGGGCGAGACCGTGCCCGGAATAGTCCGCTCGGTCGAGAAATACGGCATTTTTGTGGAGCTTGCTCCGAATCTTGCGGGGCTTGCCGAATTCTCTCAGGGGGTCGAGGCGGGCTGCCACGCCGGGGTATACGTCAAGAGCATTATCCCGTCAAAGATGAAGATAAAGCTGATAATCGTCGACTCCTTTGCGGCGGATTACCCCGTAGAGCCGCCCGAATACTATATCACGAGCGGCCATATCGACCGATGGGTCTATTCGCCTGAGGAGAGCGAAAGGCTCATAGAGAGCGTATTTGACTGATGATCCTGCCGCCGCCCACCACGGTTTCGCCGTCATAGATAACGGCGCTCTGACCGGGGGTTATCGAGCGCTGCGGCTCATCGAATATCGCCCTGAAGCCGTCGCCCTCGGGGATTATGAGGGCGGGCTGCTCCTTGGCCCTGAAGCGTATGCGTACGCTTGCCCTGAACGGCTCGGTTACGGCGTCGCGGTCGATTAGATTCAGCCTGTCGGCAACGAGACCGATGCCGTATTGAGCGCCGTTCTCACCGATGACGACTGCGTTGCGCTCCGAATCAAGCCCCGTGACAAACATCGGCTTGCCGTAGGCGCCGAGACCCTTGCGCTGACCGACCGTATAATTTATAATTCCGTTGTGAGTGCCGAGCACGTTGCCTCTGCCGTCCACAATATCGCCGGGAGGCGAGGTTACGCCCAGCGAGGCGAGGTAGGCGGAGTAATCGTCGTTCGGCACGAAGCATATCTCCTGGCTGTCGTGCTTTTTGGCAACGGGCAGCCCCGCGCTCTCGGCAATGGCTCTTATCTGCGTTTTATCCATGCCCGCAAGCGGGAAAACGGCTCGCGAGAGCTGAGCCTGAGTGAGACGGTAGAGGAAATAGCTCTGATCCTTGACGCTGTCCGCCTTTTTGAGCAGGAAGCGGCCGCCGCTTTGCTCGATCTTGGCGTAGTGACCCGTTGCGAGGGCGTTGCAGCCCTTTGAAACGGCGTAGTCGAGCATTGCGCCGAATTTAATAATCCCGTTGCACTCTATGCAGGGGTTCGGAGTCCTTGCGGCGAAGTATTCGCCGACGAAAGGCTCAATTATCTTCTCTTTGAAAAATTCTCTCAGGTCGAGCACCTCAAGCTCTATCCCGAGAGCCTCGGCAATTCGGCGGGCGTCGGCAATGTCGGCGTCGGCGAGCGAGCCTTGCTTCAGGCGCAGGGTGATGCCCATCACCTCGTAGCCCTGCTCGCGCAGCAGATAGGCGGCAGTGCAGCTGTCGACCCCTCCGCTCAGACCCACGGCGATCTTCTTCATATTTATCCCTCCGTTTCGGGAAATTCAATTGAATATAATATCAGCCGCCTCGTTTTTCGAGGCGGCTTTCGGTTTTTATTTCACACGCAGCCAGACCTGCATATCGCTCTCGCCCCTGTTGGCGTAGGCGAAATACGGGATGAGATTTATCTCCCTCTCCGTGGTCGAGGCGGGCGAATAGTTGCGGTAAAGCTCGTCGAACGGCGCCTCCTCAAAGCCCGTGGCCTTTACGGTGTACGACTGCATCTCTGCATTGTAGCGCAGACCCGCTTCAAGGTCGGAGTCGAGCAGGAGCGTGTCGAGCGGCACGTTGCCGTTGTCTATCTTCTCGGCGCAATAGACTATCGGCCCTCTGCAAAGGGCGACCCTGCCGAGATCCGCCTGAACGGCGGGGTTCGCAGTTACAAGGCGGCAGTCCATGTCAAGATAGAGCTTGAGGCTCGTTTCGTCGGAGTCAATATCAATATAGATATAGCCCTTGACGGTCTCGCCGAGATATTGTTTGCCGTTTATCGCCACATAGTCGCACCAGCCGGGCACTCTGACGGCGAGGCGTTTGCCCTTCATGCCGCTTATGGTGAAGAGGATATCTCCCTCGTTCGGGTATTCGGTTTTTTGAGTTATCTTAATGCCGTCGAATTCCGCTTCGCTCTCAAAATAGTGGTGAACATATACGGTGCCCTCGTCATAGCTGTAGAGGAAGTCGCCTATTGAAGCGATAAAGCGGGCGATATTCGGCGGGCAGCAGGAGCAGTCAAAGACCTCGGCACGCTGAGTGAGGAGCTTATCATTGCGCTCATAATACTCTGCGCCGAGCCTGTGTCGCTCGAGATTTATTTCAAGGGGATTCACATAGAAGAAGGAGTTGCCCTTGAGCGAAACGCCCGCAAGAGCGCAGTTATAAATAGCGGTCTCGGCGATGTCGGCGTATTTGGAATTCGGGTCGACCAGGCTCATGCGCCTTGCAAAGAGGGCGAGACCTATAGAAGCGCAGGTCTCGGAATACGCAAGGTCATTTGGCAGGTCATAGTCCTCGGTGAATCTCTCGCCGTAGGCGGTGGAGCCGATGCCGCCGGTGATATACATACGCTTTTGAGCGATGCTGTTAAATACTCTGCGGCAGGCTTCGAGCAGCTCGCTGTCGCCCGTCCTGAGAGCAAGATCGGCCATTGCGCTGTAGAGATATACCGCGCGCACGCTGTGACCGACCGCGTCGCTCATTTCGCGCACGGGCATATGGCACTGCGAATAATCGAGGCTTATGTAGTGGACGTTGTCCTCGTCCTTTTTGCTCGTGCCGCGTTTGTCAACGAAGAATTCCGCAAGGCGCAGATAGCGCTCGTCGCCCGTGCAGTCGCTGAGCCTGACAAGCGCCAGCTCTATCTCCTCGTGGCCGGGGGTGGTGAACTGAGCCGAATCCTCGGTGACAAAGACTCGCTCGATATAATCGGCGTAGTCGCACATCAGGTGAAGGAATTTATCCTTGCCCGTGGCTTCATAATATGCGACAGCGGCTTCGATGAGGTGACCCGCGCAGTAAAGCTCATGGAGCAGGCGGTTGGTGAAGCGGTTCTCGGGCTCGCAGACGGTGAAATAGATGTTGAAGTAGCCGCAGGGATCCCTGTGCTTCTCAATAAGGTCGACAACGCCGTCAACGATGGTCTCAAGCTCCTCGTCGGGGCATTGGCGCACCGTGTAGGCGACAGCCTCTATCCATTTCGCGATGTCCGAATCCCAGAAGAAATGGGGCTTGTGCTCCATGCCCTCGTGCCAGTCGCAGTTGAATGCGGCGAATCTTCCCGTCTCGCTGAATCGCTCATAGACGGCGGGGATCGTCACATTTTTGTTGATGTCAAAGCGGTGTTTCCAGAAACCGCCGAGTTTAACTTTATCATAGGTGACAGCTTTCATATTGTTACCGCTCCTCAGCGTGATTTGGGCTTCTTACCGTCGGCGGACTTGTCGCCGAGCTCGATGAGCATATAAGAAGCAGTCCAAACGATCAAAAGAATGAAAATTATTAAAAGTCCGTTGTGGAAGCCGCCGAGCATCAGCTTGTCAATGCTGACAACGCCGCCGATAAGGGCGGTAATGAGGCTCGAGCCGCCTATGGCGCTGACGATGTTGACCGTGCCGTCGACCACGTCGCCCGCCGCGGAGTTGAAGCAGGCTATCATCACTATCGTCGCAGCGAGACCGACTCCCGCTGCCGCAAGGACGGGGATGCGTTTGCCGCTGCAAATGGAGAAAATGATGATAAAGAGCGCCGCCAGAGCCGCAACGCCGAGGGCGACCGCCGCCGCAATGAGCCTTGCGTTGAGCGGGGCAAGCCCCTCGGGCCAGGTGAAGCCCTTGTCGGATTTGACAAGGTTGCTCAGCGGGTCGTTGCCGGTGAAGATATCAATTATTCTTTTGAGCGAGATGCTCTCCTCAAGGCCGTATTTGGCCAGCGAGGTGGACGCTCTGAAAAAGATGAGGTCGAGGAAGAAAACGGCGGGGAAAAACAGCGCCGCAAGAATTATATTCACTATCCTATACAGATATTTCATTTAGGCGCCTCCTAAAATTATTTCCAAGAGGAGTTGAGAGCCACGGTGCGGTTGAACACGAGCTTGCCGGGCTGCGAGGTCTTATCCACGCAGAAGTAGCCCTGGCGCATGAACTGGAAGGTGTCGCCGCACTTTGCGTCCTTGAGACCGCCCTCGACAAGGCAGCCGCTGAGGATCTCGAGCGAATTCGGGTTCAGATTATCGAGGTAATCGACGCCCTCCTCGCCCGCGGGGTTCTCGGTGTTGAACAGACGGTCGTAAAGGCGTATTTCGCACTCTGCGCAGTCCGCGGCGCTGACCCAGTGGAGGGTGCCCCTGACCTTCCTGCCGTCGGGTGCGTCGCCGCCCTTGGTGGCGGGGTCATAGGTGCAGTGCAGGCAGGTGATGTTGCCGTCGTCATCGGCTTCCCAGCCGGTGCAGGTGACGAAATACGCGCTCTTGAGGCGAACTTCATTGCCGGGGAAGAGCCTGAAATATTTCTTCGGCGGCTCAACCATGAAGTCGTCGCGCTCGACGAATATCTCCCTTGAGAAATGCACCGTCCTTGTGCCGAGCTCGGGTTTGTCGGGGTTTATCTCGACCTCGATGGCCTCGGTCTGACCCTCGGGGTAGTTGTCGATGATGACCTTGAGAGGCCTGAGCACCGCCATGGCTCTGGGGGCGTTGGCATTCAGGTTATCTCTGACGCAGGCCTCGAGCAGGCCGTAATCGACGACGCTGTAAGCCTTTGAAACGCCGATCCTGTTGATGAATTCGCGGATAGCCGCCGCGGGGTAGCCTCTGCGCCTCATGCCGCAGAGGGTGACCATTCTCGGGTCGTCCCAGCCGTCAACGATGCCTTTTTTGACCATTTCAAGGCACTTTCTCTTGCTGGTCACGCAGTAGTTGATGTTGAGGCGGGCGAATTCTATCTGTCTCGGCGGCTCATCGAAGCCGATTTCCTTGATGAACCAGTCGTAAAGAGGTCTGTGATTCTCGAATTCCAGCGAGCAGAGGGAGTAGGTAACGCCCTCTTTTGCGTCCGAGAGGGGATGAGCGAAGTCATACATCGGGTAGACGCACCATTTGTCGCCGGTCTGATGATGATGGACGTGAGCGATACGGTAGATAACGGGGTCCCTCATGTTGATGTTGGGGGAGGACATATCTATCTTTGCTCTCAGGGTCTTTTCGCCGTCCTTGAATTCGCCGGCGGTCATTCTTGCGAAGAGGTCAAGATTCTCCTCGATCGAGCGCTCTCTGTAGGGGCTGTTTTTGCCCGGCTCGGTGAGGGTGCCTCTGTATTCCCTTATCTCGTCGGCGGAAAGGTCGCAGACATAAGCCTTGCCCTTTTTTATGAGCTTGATGGCGCATTCATAGATGAAGTCAAAGTAGCTGGAGGCGTAGAGGACCTTATTCCACTTGTAGCCGAGCCACTCGATATCCTCCTTGATGGCGTCGACATACTCGACGTCCTCCTTGGAGGGGTTGGTGTCATCAAGGCGCAGGTTGCATTCGCCGCCGTATTTCTCCGCCGTGCTGAAATCTATGCAGATAGCCTTTGCGTGGCCGATATGCAGGTAGCCGTTCGGCTCGGGTGGGAAACGGGTCTGAACTCTGGTGTTGACCCCGTTCTTGAGATCTTCATCAATAAAATCATATATAAAGTTTGATGCGGAAGTGTTGATTTCGTCCATTTTCAATGTATCCTCTCTTTATTCTGTATAAGCTTTGAGCGCTGCGCCGAGCCTTGCCTTTATCTCATCCTCGCCGAGCAGCGCCATTATCGAATAGAGGTCGGGCGTGTTGCGGCGGGAGGTGAGGGCAATGCGTATGACGGATGAAACGTCGCCGACATGACCCTTGTAGCTCTCGGGGTTTTTCTTGTATTCTTTAACATTCGGGGTGAAGCCAAGCGGCTCGCACATACCCTTGATGCGGGCGAACCATTGGTCTTTATCGTCCGCAAGCGAGAATTCGCCGAGATATTTCTCAACTATCGCCGCGGCGTCGGAGCGGCTGATATTCTCAGGCAGGGTGAAGTCGGGCTTGTAAAGCTCGGGGAAAAAGTAGGCGACATAGTCCCTGACCTCGCTCCACTTGGCTATATCCTTGCGGGGCTTGGGATTCTCGCGGTCGATGTTGACTATCGCTGTTGAGCGGGCAGGGTCGGCGGTAAAAATATCATAGAATTCTTTATCGTATTTCTCGGCCCATGCAGCCACGTCGGCGTAGACCTTGTCGGCGCTCATGAGCGATATCACGTTTTTGCTCACGTCGTTGAGCTTCACGAGGTCAAACAGGCAGCCGCTTGCGCTCATCTTCTTCAGATTGAACGGGAATTTTGATATATCCTCTCTCGGATTTGCTCTGCGCCAATCCTCGAAGTTGGAGTTTATAAGAGTGAGTAGGTATTCGAGCACGCTCTCCTTGGGGAAGCCGCCCTCGATGAAGTAGCCGACGGCCGCCTCGGGGTCCTTTCTCTTTGAGAGCTTCCGCTTGTCGCCGGTCTCCTCGTCGACCTTGAGCACCTGCGGGGTGTGTGCATATTTCGGAGCCTTGTAGCCGCAGGCTCTGAAAAGCTCGATATGCTTCGGGACGGAGGATATCCATTCCTCGCCCCTGATAACATGGGTCGTCCTCATGAAATGGTCGTCGCATACATGGGCGAAGTGATAGGTGGGTATGCCGTCGGATTTGAGCAGCACCTCGTCGATTATGTTCTCGGGCATCTCTATCTTGCCTCTGATAACGTCGTCGAATACTATCTTTTTATCCTCGCTGCCCTGCGAACGCAGGCGAAGCACCCACGGCTTGCCCTCGGCGAGATTTTTCTCTATCTCCTCAAGGCTGAGGTCGCGGCACTTGGCCCATTTGCCGAAGTAGCCCCAGATGAGAGCGTCACCCTTTGTCTGCTCCTCGCGGATGGCGGCAAGCTCGTCCGCCGTGCAGAAGCAGGGGTAGGCGAGACCTTTCTCCACAAGGCTCTTTGCGACGGTCTGATATATCTCGGCTCTGTGGCTCTGGGTGTAGGGGCCGTAGTCGCCCTTCTCGGTGCCGAAGCCGGTCACGCCCTCGTCAAAGGCGACTCCGAAGTAGTCGAAGCCGTTGATGATGGCGGAAACGCCGTCGTCTATCTCACGCTTTTTGTCGGTATCCTCAATTCTCAGGTAGGCAACGCCGCCCGTCGATCTGGCGGTGAGAACGTCCACAAGAGCGCCGAAAAGGCCGCCGATATGAAGATAGCCTGTGGGCGATGGGGCGAAACGGGTCACCCTCGCACCCTCGGGAAGCTGTCGCTGCGGATAAAGGGCTTCATAATACTCGGGGGTCTTGTCTATGTGCGGAAAAAGAAGCTCCGCCAGATTTTTGTTCTGATCCAAAAAGATACACGCTCCGTTTCGGCAGGCAGACTGCCATTATAATATATACTTCTTTATTATTGCAGAAAACTCGGCAACTATCAAGAGCAAAATGTAAATTTTCGCTTCAAATGGCATGATTTTTTGAAAAAACGACCCGTCGGGGAATAAATGACCGCCGTGCAGACGAAAATATCGGTGAAGAAAACGAAAAGAGGTCATTGCATTGAAAAAGAAGAAGTATTCAAATATCTATTTCGCGCTGTTTGTCTGCCTTGCCGCCGTGGCGGTCGGCTCGATAGTCAGCGTCAAGACGGCGATAATAAAGAAAAAGCCCGAGGAAACGGGCTTCACACGGGTGACGTATAAATGGACGGTGCCCGCCACCGAGGAGAGGGTCAACGCGGAGCAGACCGGCGTTGAGGATAACAGGCTTCACTCCGCCGAGCAGAGCACCGAGGCGATAGAGCGCAACAAGCCCTATTCGGGCGATTTCGCCCTGCCGATGGGCTCGGATATCATCAAGGATTACAGCAACGGCGAGATGGTGCGGTCAAAGACGATGGGCGACTGGCGGATCCATAACGGCGTTGATTTCGGCGGCAGCGCGGGCAACGACGTGGTCGCCGCCGGGGACGGCACCGTCACCGCAGTCTATGACGACAGCTTTTGGGGCACGGTCGTTGAGATAGACCACGGCAACGGCATGACGGCTCGCTACTGCGGGCTTAAAAGCGGGAGCTGCCTGCCCGAGGGCAGCGAGGTCAAAAAATATGATAAGATAGGCTCGCTCGGGCATATCCCCGTCGAGATAAGCGACGAGGATCACCTGCATCTCGAGGTGCTTATCGACGGCGAAACGGTCGACCCGCTCAAGGCGCTCAATAAGGTCGGCGCCGTCGACACGGATTGATCGCTCCGCCGATATGTGATGGCGGCTGCGCTGTGTCCACCCGGCTCCCCACGGGCTTCAAAAGCCACCGATGACGGCAGCCGCCTTGTTTTGGAGAATGGCTTCCCCACAAACCATACTATGCCGCAGCCGCCCGAGGTGATAAAAAGTTATCGGCAAAAAATATACTGAATTCAGCACAAAACCGTTGAAATCTTGCCGATAGAATGATATAATATCATTGGTGATATTATGGATAAGAAGTTCTTGTCAACTGCCGAAACGGCTGAAAAATGGGGGATTTCCGAGCGCAGCGTGCGTAACTACTGCAACGACGGCAGAGTGGACGGCGCGGTTCTTATCGGCAAGATTTGGAGGATCCCCGAGAATGCGGCAAAGCCCGAAAGGCTCAATAAAAAACCGGAGATGACCCTGCTCGATATCCTTGCCGAGCAAAAAGCTCAAAGGCTAAAGGGTGGGATATACCATAAGGTTCAGATCGAGCTGACCTACAACTCAAATCATATCGAAGGCAGCAGGCTCACCCACGATCAGACGAGATTAATTTATGAGACAAATACTCTGGGCGTGACCGATGAAGCGGTCAATGTGGACGATGTTATCGAAACGGCAAATCATTTCAGGTGCATCGACAAGGTCATTGACTGCGCCGCCGCTCCGCTCACCGAGAAGCTCATAAAGGAGCTGCATTTTATTCTTAAAACAGGCACGGCGGACAGCCGCAAAGCGTGGTTTGCCGTGGGCGATTACAAGAGATACCCCAACGAAGTCGGCGGCAGGGAAACAACATTACCGGAGCAGGTGCACAGCGAGGTCAAGGCTCTGCTTGACCACTACAGCCACGGCGGCAAAACGCTGGAGGATATTATAGCGTTTCATGTTGATTTTGAGCGGATACACCCGTTTCAGGACGGCAACGGTAGGGTCGGCAGACTGATACTTTTTAAAGAATGTCTGAAATATGATATCGTGCCGTTCATCATCGACGAGGAGCTGAAACTGTTCTATTATCGGGGGCTCGGAGAATGGTCGAGAGAGCGCGGATATCTTATCGACACCTGCCTTGCGGCACAGGATAAATTCAAAAAATATCTCGACTATTTCAGAATTCCTTATAAAAATTAAAAAAACTCTTTACATTGCGGCGGCGGTATGATATAATCTCTTTTGCACGTGCCCGTTTCTCGGATTCCGGAGTAAACCGCCGAGCGGTATTCACCTGCCGGCTTCTGAGTGCGAGGCAAATATTTTAATGAGGTGAAAGAAATGACACAGGCAGAAAAGACCGCAATCATGCAGGAATACGCCCTTCACGAGGGCGACACAGGCTCACCCGAGGTTCAGATAGCCGTCCTCACCAAGAGGATCAACGACCTCACCGAGCACCTGAAGGTTCACAAGAAGGACCACCACTCCAGAAGAGGACTTCTAATGATGGTCGGTCACAGAAGAAACCTCCTCGCTTACCTGCAGAAGGTTGACATCGAGCGTTACCGTGCGATCATCGCAAGACTCGGTATCCGTAAATAATTCAAGGTTCGGAGCAGGCAGGATTTTGTTTCCCGCCTGCTCTGTTATGTTTGAATTCGCATCTTTCAGGCGGCATAAAACGGTCTTAGCAGTGAATCGAGCCTCCGCAAGGGTCGGAGTTTGGATTTATTGCTAAACCGCAGCCGCCTGTAGAAATAAATTACAGAGAGGTAAAAAAATGTTTTTCAAAGCTTTCAAGAAGTATGAAACTGAGATCGCCGGCAGACCGTTTGTGGTCGAGGTCGGTAAGATGGCTCAGCTTGCGGGCGGCTCCTGCCTTGTCCGCTACGGCGAGACCAACGTGCTCTGCACCGCTACCATGGCTGCGAAACCCAGAGAGGGTGTCGATTTCTTCCCTCTTTCGGTCGACTATGAAGAGAAGCTTTATTCGGTAGGCAAGATCCCCGGCTCGTTCCAGCGCCGTGAGGGCAGAGCGAGCGAGAAGGCGACCCTCGCCTCCCGCGTTATCGACAGACCCATCCGTCCCCTTTTCCCCAAGGATATGAGGAACGACGTGGGCGTTGTCGCCACCGTTATGTCCGTTGACCCCGACTGCCAGCCCGAGATCACCGCTATGCTCGGCGTTTCCATCGCTATCTCGATCTCCGAGATCCCCTGGGACGGCCCCATCGCAGGCGTTGTCGTCGGCCTTGTTGACGGTCAGTATGTTATCAACCCCACTCTCGAGCAGAGAGCAAAGAGCGATATGTATGTCACCGTCGCCTCCACCGCTGACCTTGTCGCAATGATCGAGGCGGGCGCAAACGAAGTCTCCAACGACGATATGTTTGACGGCATCATGTTCGCCCACAAAGAGAATCAGAGACTTGTTGAATTCATCAATCAGATAAAGGCCGAGTGCGGCAAGCCGAAGGTAGATTTCCCCTCAAACGACCCCGATCCCGATATGTACGAGGCTATCAAGGACTTTGCGATAGAGGATATCCGCGCCGCCCTCGATACCGATGACAAGAGAATCCGTGACGAGCGCCTGAAGCCCGTATATGAGAAGGTTCACGAGAAATTCGATGAGATTTATCCCGATATGCAGGTCAAGATCGACGAGTGCCTGTATAAGGTTCAGAAGTACGTCGTGCGCCGCTGGCTGCTCGACGACGGCAAGCGTGTTGACGGCAGAGGCATCAACGAGATCCGTCCTCTTAACGCCGAGATCGACCTGCTTGACAGAGTTCACGGCTCGGGTATGTTCACCAGAGGTCAGACTCAGGTGCTCTCCGTTACCACCCTCGGCCCCATGAGCGACGCTCAGATGCTTGACGGCCTTGACGAAGAGGACACCAAGCGTTATATGCATCACTACAACTTCCCCTCCTACTCCGTCGGTGAGACCAAGCCCAGCAGAGGCCCCGGCAGACGTGAGATCGGTCACGGTGCTCTTGCAGAGCGTTCGCTGATCCCCGTTCTCCCCTCGGTCGAGGAGTTCCCCTACACCATCAGAGTCGTCTCCGAGGTTCTTTCCTCCAACGGCTCCACCTCTCAGGGCTCCGTCTGCGGCTCGACTCTTTCGCTTATGGCGGCTGGCGTGCCCATTAAGGCTCCCGTTGCGGGTATCTCCTGCGGCCTTATCACCGAGGGCGACCGCTTCATGACCATGGTCGATATCCAGGGTCTTGAGGATTTCTTCGGCGATATGGACTTCAAAGTTGCCGGCACCAAGAAGGGCATCACCTCCATTCAGATGGATCTCAAGGTACACGGCCTTACCCCCGCTATCATCAGAGAGGCTCTCGAGAAGACCTATAAGGCTCGCTGCTACATCCTTGACGAAGTAATGGCTCCCGTTATCGCCGAGCCCCGCAAGGAGCTGTCAAAGTGGGCGCCCAAGATGCTCACCACCAAGATCGACCCCGAGAAGATCGGCGACGTCATCGGCAAGCAGGGCAAGGTCATCCAGAAGATCTGCGCCGAGTGCAACTGCAAGATCGACGTTCAGGAGGACGGCAACATCTTTGTTTCCTCCACCGATATCGACGACGCAAAGAGAGCGATATCCATCATCGAGACTATTGCCAACGATCCCGAGGTCGGCGCTATCTACAAGGGCGTCGTTACCCGCCTGATGAGCTTCGGCGCATTCGTCGAAATTGCTCCCGGCAAGGAGGGCATGGTCCACATCAGCCAGCTTGACGTTAAGAGGACCGAGAAGGTCGAGGACGCAGTTCATGTCGGCGACGAGGTTATCGTTAAGGTGCTGCCGAAGGACGACCAGGGCAGGCTGAACTTCTCTCGCCGCGATGCTCTTATCGAGGTCGAAGGGCTTGTGCCCGAGAACACCGTATCCGACGCTCCCAGGAAGCCCAGAAGAGACTTCAGAGGCGAAAGAGGCGGCAGACCCAGAAGAACCAACGACTGATTTAAAAAGTAAGAACCGTCTCATTGAGGCGGTTCTTTTTGTATGCAAAATACCCCCGGCTGCTGTCCCGGGGGTATTTCTTCACAAACGAGGAGGAGGAGATTGTCAGTTTTTAGATGCCTTGCCGTTCACATTGATGACGGCGGGGACTTTGCTCAGGGCGACTGCGCCGATAACGGTGATTATCGTCTCAATGAGCATATATGAGCCGTTGTAGAGCAGCGAATAAACGGGTACTACCATGTCCGCGGGGCAGTAATCCGTCCAGATGGTCACGCCGCTGATGTAGTGGCAGACGAAACGGATAAGGCAAACGACCACGCTGCCGAGCGCAAGCTCCGCGGTGGGATTTTTGAATTTGCCCTTGAACATACCGCCGAGACCGAGGCAGCCGAAGGCTACGATGTAGTCGGCGAGGGCGACTATCAGATAAGCGCCTATGCCCGAGACCCATGCGAAGTTTTTAAGCCCGGTCAGGAGCTGGAATACCGAGAGCACAAGGGAAGCGGCGACGCCGTTCTTGATGCCTCTGCGGTAGGAGTAGATGACTATCGGCACCTGTGCAAAGATGCTGAAGCCGCCGCCGTAGGCATACGGCCAGGGGATAAGATCGGATACGGCAAAGAGAGCGATGGAGAGGGCGACCATTATCGCACCCTCGGCAAGGATTACCGTTTTTTTGTTTGAACCGGTGTTTGACATTGAATTTGACCTCTTTTCGGATTGTTCGGGGGAACCGATCCGGTGCGCCGCAGCCTGAGGAAATAAAAAAGCCGGTACAGATATCGTACCGGACGTAAAAATTGCACAGAGGCTGTTTTCCTACGCCCGCATTATCGGGATCAGGTTTGAGGGTATGATCTCAGCCGACTGCCGTCAGCACCCCTTTGTTAGCTACATTATACATTGCAAAACCCGGCTTGTCAATATAAAATTTATGAAATCGGCTCGCTTTTAAGCGCTTTCAGAGAAAAATAGTCAAAATACATCCGCAATTTTTCGTTTCGGAACGAACACTCCGCAAGGTAACACAGGCGCGCCCGCCCGTCGATATCCGCAACGCACAGCCGCTGACGCTCAAGGCTAAATCCCGAGGGCAGCAGTCGGTCAAGGCAGGGCTTTGCGTCGACAGCCATTGCCTCACGGTAGTTTTTGATGTATTCGGAGCAATCGAAGCGTATCAGCTCCGAGCAGCAGCGGCAAACGGCGACCTTGACTGCGGAATCCAGATGCAGCACTCCGCCGACGCAGGGCGCAAACTCAAGCTCGGTACGGAATTCACGCTCGCAGCGGCTTATCTCCTCCATTTCGGGGAAATTACGCTCTTTGAGGAATTTTGCCGCCGATGCGGCTGCGCTGTCCGCTCCTGTTTCGGCGGTCTTGCACGGCTCGGCCACCGTGAAAGCCGCGACCTCGCCCGAGGTGCTGATATCGACCAGCATCGAGCCGTAGGTGAAGCGATAGACCTCAATTCCGCCGAGCTGCTCGGTCTCGCCGCCCCGCCAGAGCGCAGCCTCCACGCCGAAAAGCTCACTTGCCGCAGCCCTTGCCGCCTCGCGGGAGACGGCCGCCTCCGCCGACCCGACAGGGGAGACGGAAACGGCTATCAGCGGGAAGATCTCATCCTCGCTGCCGTTTGAGAAGTCGAGCTTATCCTCGATGAATTCTGCATCGCCCCCCTCGAGCAGCGAGATGTCGCCGTTCAGCACGGCGGCGGAAACATCGCTCAGGTGGTCGTAAAGCTCACCCGCGTAGTCCGAGAGCCTTATCGCTGCCGCCCGCTTCTCTTCGCTCGGCTCATCCGGGAATTCCTCCGCAAAGCGATAAACTCCGTCGAGAAAATAGAGGATGTTGCCCGCCGAATCCTCCGAAAAGCTTGCGGCGCCGCCCCTTGCGCCGAGCGCCTTTGAGCAGACATAAGCCGCAGGGTCGGCAGTGCCGCCGTCCGGCGAAACGGCAAGCGCCCGCAGCCCCGCGCGGAGCTGCGACGAATATTCGCAGAGCGAAACAAGGCTTGACATACGCACCCGCCCGAGAGCTTCGCCGTAATCGCCCCTTGCTTTGGCGGCGTCGCTTGCAGCGGCGGCAAGGCACACCGCCGTCGCCGTCAAATATGATATTATCCTTATAAAACTCCTGCGCCCAGGCATAAAAAATCACCCTGCTTTCACTATAAAGTGTTGCAGGGTGATAAATTTTTATCCGTGGGAATTTTTATTTGATGATGCTTACGCCCGTCATTTCTTTAGGCTGCTCAAGACCCATTATCTTCAGCATGGTGGGCGCGATATCGCAGAGCCTGCCGCCCTCACGAAGCTCGCAGGGGTAGCCGACAACGATGAAAGGCACGGGGTTGGTCGTGTGCGCCGTGAAGGGCGAGCCGTCCGCCTCATACATCTTGTCAGCGTTGCCGTGGTCGGCGGTGATGAGTGTCACGCCGCCCTTTGAGGCAACGGCGTCAACTATCTTACCTACGCAGGTGTCGACCGCTTCAACGGCCTTGACCGCTGCGTCGAATACGCCGGTGTGACCGACCATGTCGCAGTTCGCATAGTTCAGGATGATGGCGTCGTATTTGTCACTGTCGATGGCTGCAAGCAGCTTGTCGGTGACTTCATAGGCGCTCATCTCGGGCTGGAGGTCATAGGTAGCGACGGCGGGGGATTTGACAAGGATCCTGTCCTCGCCGGGGTACTGCTTCTCAACGCCGCCGTTGAAGAAGAAGGTTACATGAGCGTATTTCTCGGTCTCGGCGATCCTGAGCTGCTTGAGACCCTTGTCGGAGATATACTCGCCGAAGGTGTTTTCAAGCGTCTCGGGCTTGAATGCTACATGGACGTTCGGCATGGTTGCGTCGTACTGAGTCATGCAGATATAATAGAGACCCTTGAGCTGCTCTCTCTCGAAGCCGCTGAATGCGGGGTCGACAAAGGCTCTGGTGATCTCTCTCGCTCTGTCGGGGCGGAAGTTAAAGAAAACGATCGAGTCGTTATCCTTGACGGGAACGGCTTTTTCAGAGACTGCGGGCACGATAAATTCATCGGTCACGTCGTTTGCGTAGGATTCCTCCATCATCTTGCAGGCGCAGTCGAATTTAACGCCCTCGCCCTCGGTCATGGCCTTGTAAGCCTTGACGACTCTCTCCCAGCGGTTGTCTCTGTCCATGGCGTAGTATCTGCCCATGACGGTTGCGATCTCGCCCACGCCTATCTCGTCGCACTTCTCGTAAAGCTCGGCGAGGTAATCCTTGCCTGAGGTGGGGGGCACGTCGCGGCCGTCCATGAAGCAGTGGATATACACCTTGTCAACGCCGCTGCGCTTGGCAAGCTCCATGATGCCGTAGAGGTGAGTGTTGTGGCTGTGAACGCCGCCGTCGGACATAAGACCCATCAGGTGAAGAGCCGAGGAATTCTTTTTGCAGTTCTCCATTGCGCCGACGAGAGCTTCATTGGTGAAAAAGTCGCCGTCCTGAATGGACTTTGTGATCCTGGTAAGCTCCTGATAGACCACTCTGCCGGCGCCGATGTTGGTGTGGCCGACCTCGGAGTTGCCCATCTGACCGTCGGGAAGACCGACGTCAAGGCCGGATGCGCCGATAAAGGTCATGGGATTCTCACTGACGATCTTATCAAGATTCGGCTTCTTTGCGGCGGCGATAGCGTTGCCGTAGGTGCTTTCGTTCTTGCCGAAACCGTCCATGATGCAAAGAAGAACGGGTCTTTTGCTCATAATATCATATCCTTTCCCAAAACGGCGGGAACGGAAAACTCCGCCCCCGCCCTGAAATTGCGATTATTTGCTTGCAGCTTCAACTATCTTTGCGAATTTCTCAGCAACGAGTGAAGCGCCGCCGATAAGGCCGCCGTCAACGTCATACTGAGCAAGAAGCTCGGCAGCGTTGCCGTCGTTCATCGAGCCGCCGTACTGGATAACGAAATGATCCGCGGCGTCCTTGCTGTAAAGCTCTGCGACGAGAGCGCGGATAACGGCGCAGACCTCGTTTGCCTGCTCCGGAGTGGCGGTCAGGCCGGTGCCGATAGCCCAAACAGGCTCATAGGCGATGATGATGTTTGCAAGCTCAGCCTCGGAAACGCCGGAGAGGGCGACCTTGGTCTGCTTCCTGACTATCTCGGCGGTGATGCCGAGCTGTCTCTCCTCGAGGACTTCGCCCACGCAGAGGATGACCTTGAGGCCTGCGTTCAGAGCAGCTCTGACTCTGTCGCGGACGGTCTCGTCGGTCTCGCCGAAATACTGCCTGCGCTCGGAGTGACCGATGATGACATAGGGCACGCCTGCGGCCTTGAGCATATTGGCGGAAACCTCGCCGGTGAATGCGCCTTTCTCAGCCCAGTGGCAGTTCTCGGCACCGATCTTGATGTTGGAGCCTGCGGCTGCCTCCATGGCTGCATAGAGGTCGATATAGGGGGCGCAGATAACGACGTCGCAGTCGGCGTTCGCTACAAGGGGCTTCATCTGCTCGATGAGCGCCTTGGTCTGCTCGGGGGTGTTATTCATTTTCCAGTTGCCCGCGATAACGGGTCTGCGAAGTGACTTGTCCATTATTTAACTGTCCTTTCACTTAATAATAGCAATCCGATTCCCAACGGAACGGGTTTTCGTCGATGTATTGCCAAATTTCCCCGTAATCCCGCACATTCCGTATCACATGGTCGTGATAGGAGCGCTGCCAAACATTAAATCCGATTTCACGATTTACAAACCGTTTCAGCGTAGAGATGAGCGAGGGAACAGACAGATTAGCGGAGTTTGAGTTTTCACTGTCGATCAATATCAACAAATGAATATGATTCGGCATGATAACATATTTTTTAACCGAAATATCGGTGTATGTTGCGTCAATTGAAATAACATATTTGTTTATGACTTTACCGATGTGTGACAGTTGGGTATGCGGGACGTCGAGGACGCCGTCCCCTACGATTCGTCCGAAGATTCTTTTCTTATCTTTGGCGCATACAGTCAAAAAATATGCGCCGTTTTGCGAATAATCGTAGTCCTTCAATCGAAGTCTTTTTCGTTCGGGAAGAGCCATATTAATTCTCCGCACAAAGGTATAAAATCATGCTTGTAGGGGACGGCGTCCTCGACGTCCCGCTACAAAAGCATAAACATTTCAGTCGGTCAACTTATTTATCGTTAACAGCCTCGATGCCGGGGAGGGCCTTACCCTCGAGGAATTCAAGCGATGCGCCGCCGCCGGTGGAGATATGGGTCATCTTGTCGCCGAAGCCCAGGGAATTGACTGCCGCTGCGCTGTCGCCGCCGCCGATGATGGTGACCGCGTCGGTCTCGGCAAGAGCCTTGGCGACCGCGATGGTGCCGGCTGCAAGGGTGGGATTCTCAAAAACGCCCATGGGGCCGTTCCATACGACGGTCTTGGCGGTCTTGACTTCGTTTGCGAAAAGCTCCGCGGTCTTGGGGCCGATGTCGAGGCCTTCCATGTCTGCGGGGAGAGCGTCGGCGTCAAAGGTGCTGACCTCGATGGGTGCGTCGATGGGGTTCGGGAAGTCGGGAGCGGCTACCACGTCGATGGGCAGCAGGATCTTAACGCCCTTGTCCTCAGCCTTCTTGAGCATATCCTTGCAGTAATCTATCTTGCTCTCGTCAAGGAGCGATCTGCCTACGCCGTAGCCCTTTGCCGCAAGGAAGGTGTAAGCCATGCCTCCGCCGATGATGAGGGTGTCCGACTTGTTGAGGAGGTTGTCGATAACGTTGAGCTTATCCGCAACCTTTGCGCCGCCGAGGATGGTGACGAAGGGCCTTGCGGGATTCTCAACAGCGTTGCCGAGATACTTGAGCTCCTTGCCCATGAGGTAGCCGACAGCGGCTTCCTTGACGAATGCGGTAACGCCGACGGTGGAGCAGTGAGCTCTGTGAGCGGCGCCGAATGCGTCGTTGACATAAATGTCGCAAAGGCTTGCGAGATCCTTGGAGAAGGCTTCGCCGTTCTTGGTCTCTTCGGGGCGGAAGCGGGTGTTCTCAAGCAGGACTACGTCGCCGTCCTTCATAGCGGCAACGGCTGCTCTTGCATTGTCGCCGACAACATTGTCGTCAGCGGCAAAAACAACTTCCTTGCCGAGCTTCTCGCTGAGTCTCTTTGCAACGGGTGCAAGGGAGAACTTAGCCTCGGGGCCGTTCTTGGGCTTGCCGAGATGGGAGCAGAGGATGACCTTTGCGCCGTCGTTTATCAGCTTCTGTATGGTGGGAAGAGCCGCATTGATCCTGTTCTCATCGGTGATAACGCCGTCCTTGAGGGGGACGTTGAAGTCGCAGCGCACGAGAACTCTCTTGCCCTTTGCATTAATATCGTCTACGGTTTTCTTGTTAAGTAAGCTCATAATTCTTCTTCCTTTCGGTTTTTATTGAAACATTCTTAACCAATTATATATTTTATATTATTGTGCCGAATTTTTCAAGCATTATTTATCGGCGAATTCAACGAATATGAAAATTTTTCCGACCGGAATTTTTCCCCTTGACATTTCGCCGCTTTTTTGATAAACTTATTAAGCTATAAATAAGTGAATATGTCTCCGTAGCTCAGCAGGATAGAGCGTTCGCCTCCTAAGCGAAAGGCCGTGGGTTCGAAT
>ERZ779869.210-NODE-210-length-76006-cov-5.831404_pt1 | contig 76006 bp, 61 predicted proteins | sample MGYA00511557_ERZ779869 | MGnify/ENA primary metagenome ERZ779869 (study PRJEB29588, sample SAMEA2154620) | human gut metagenome | biome: human gut; feature: human-associated habitat; material: faeces | place: Denmark | collected 2008/2010 ... | reverse complement strand
CCCCTGCTCCGCCGCCCCCAGCCGGTTGCGGAGACGGAATACTTAGTCATTGAGTCCACCTACGGCGACCGCCTGCACCCCAAGGAGCGGGGCGATGTGGTGGGCGAGCTGGCCGCCTGCATCCAGCGGGCGCTGGACCGGGGCGGCAATCTGGTCATCCCCGCCTTTGCCGTGGGGCGGACGCAGGAAATGCTCTACGCCATCCGGGAGATCAAGCAGCGGGGGCTGGTGACGGGGCACGACCATTTCCCGGTGTACGTGGACTCCCCTCTGGCCGTGGAAGCGACGGGAATTTTCCTGCAATGCGACCCCACGGACTTTGACGACGAGACGCGGGCCATTCTGAAACGGGGCGTCAACCCCATCTGGTTTGACGGATTGAAGCTGGCCGTCTCCTCCGACGAATCCAAGCTCATCAATACCGACCCCCAGCCCAAGGTCATACTCTCCGCCAGCGGCATGTGCGAGGCGGGCAGAATCCGCCACCATCTGAAACACAACCTGTGGCGCAAGGAAAGCGTCATCCTGTTCGTGGGCTATCAGGCGGAGGGGTCTCTCGGCTGGAAGCTGGAAAACGGCGCGAAGTCCGTGAAGCTCTTCGGCGAGGACATCGCGGTGAACGCGGAGATCGCCATGCTCCACGGCACCTCCGGCCACGCGGACAAAGAGGGCTTGCTTGCCTGGCTGGCAGGCTTCCGGGAGAAGCCGAAGATGGTGTTCGTGAACCACGGCGACGACAGCAGCTGCAAAGCCTTCTGCGCGACCCTGAAATCCATGGGCTACCACGCCGACGCCCCCTACAGCGGCACGGAATACGACCTGATCACCGGCAAGCTCACGACCTACACCGAGGGCGTGAAGATCGACCGGGCGGCCGTCTTCAAGGGCACCCAGCGGGCGAAGCAGATTTACGAGGACATGGTCGCAGCAGCGGAAGCGCTTCTCGCGCTGGTCAAGACCCGCCGCGGGAACACCAACAAGGACAACGCCAAGCTTACGGGGCAAATCATCAGTCTGATTGAAAAGTGGAAGAAATAAGACAGCAAAACGCCCGGCAGGAAATGGATTCCTACCGGGCGCTTTTTTGTGCGTTTCCCCTTACTTCAGACTGTATTTCACCGCATACGCCTTGTATTCGTCGTCAAAATTCTCGTTTTCCATCCGGGCGGAGCGGATGGCCTCGTGGGTGTTCATGTTGTGGTGGTGCAGGTCGATGATGCACCCGGCGATGTTGGAGCAGTGGTCGCCCACCCGTTCCAGCGCGGTCAGCAAGTCCGACCAGACAAAACCGGATTCAATACTACAGCTGCCCTGCTGCATCCGCAGAATGTGATGGATGCGCATTTTCTCCTTCAGATCGTCAATGACCTGTTCCAGCGGCTCCACCCGGTAGGCTTTTTCCAGATCGTCGTCCCGGAACGCCTGAAAAGTCATGTCCACGATTTCCTCCACAGCCCGCAGCAGAACGTTCAGCTCATGGCGGGCGGCGTCGGACAGCGCCAGATTCTTGCTTTTCAGTTCCTCGGCGGACTCCACAATATTCAGGGCGTGGTCGCCGATCCGTTCAAAATCGCTGAGAGCCTTGAGCAGCATGGCGGCTTCGCTGCTGTCGTTTTCGCTGATCTTCAGGGCGCTGAGCTTGACAAGATAGGTGCCAAGGATATCCTCATAATGGTCGGTTTTGCTCTCTCCCTCCCGCACAGCCTGCGCAAGCTCCGGCGTGTAGTTCTGGAGGGCTGCGGCGGCATCCCGCAGGGTCACGGCAGCCACGTCCGCCATTTCATTGGTGACCACACGGCAGCGCTCCAGCGCGATGGAGGGGGTGGTCAGTAGGCGTTCGTCCAGTTCGCAGACCGCTTCCGGCTGCTTCCCGTCGGGAACGATCCTGCACACCAGCTTTTCCAGCAGCCCCGCCGCGGGCAGCATCAGGGTTGTGCAGATGACGTTGAAGACCGTGTGGCAGATGGCGATGCCCAGATAAGAAGCGCTTTCTCCCAGAATGGCCGGGGAGAACAGGGCGTCCGCCAGCACAAAGAGGGTCAGGCACACAGCGGTGCCGATGATGTTGAACATCAGATGCACCACCGCCGCCCGCCGGGCGTTCTTGGTGGTACCCACGCTGGACAGCAGCGCGGTGACGCAGGTGCCGATGTTCTGACCCATGATAATGGGAATGGCGGCGGCATAGGTCACGGAGCCGGTGGAGGACAGCGCCTGCAAAATGCCCACGGAGGCCGAGGAGGACTGGATGATTCCGGTGAGCACCGCGCCCACGAGAACGCCCAGAACAGGGTTCGTGAACATCAGGAACATCTGCCGGAATTCCGGCACATTTTTCAGGCTGCTGACCGCGCCGGACATGGTCTCCATGCCGAACATCAGGGTCGCAAACCCCAGAAAGATCATGCCGGTGTCCTTCTTCTTGCCGTCCTTCATGAACATGTAGTACACAATGCCCACCAGCGCAAGAATGGGGGTAAAAGAGCTGGGCTTCAGCAGCCGGACGAAGACGTTCCCGCTTTCAATGCCGCTGAGGCTCAATATCCATGCGGTGACGGTGGTGCCAACGTTCGCGCCCATAATGACGTTGATGGCCTGTCCCAGCGTCAGAAGCCCGGAGTTGACAAAGCCGACCACCATGACCGTGGTAGCAGAGGAGGACTGAATGACGCCCGTGACGGCCAGACCCGTCAGGAAGCCCAGCATCCGGTTGGTGGTGAGCTTCCCCAGAAGCACCCGCAATGAGGAACCCGCCCGCCGTTCCAGCGCGTCTCCCATCAGGTTCATGCCGAACAGGAACAGGCACAGCCCGCCGATCATGGTCAGAACGTTGAAAATATCCATGGATTTCGACCTCTCACATCTTAAATTATTTCATATTTCAATTTTATCAGCACAAGGTCAAATCCATTATCAGAAAAATGTAAAATCTGCGTAAATCCGGCAGAAAATATGGGAGGGGCGCCGCCCCTCCCATTCATTCTACTTCTTCTCTATAGGAAACCGCACCGTGACGATCGTCCCCTTGCCGACGGTGCTGTCCAGCTCGATGGCCGCGCCCAGAATCAGCGCCGCGTGCTTGACGATGGACAGTCCCAGACCGGTGCCGCCGATCTCCTTGGAGTGGCTCTTGTCCACCCGGTAAAACCGCTCGAACACCCGCTCCTGATGCTCCGGGCTGATGCCGATGCCGGTGTCTGTCACCGTCAGAACGGCCTGCCCCTTTTCTTCCCCAAGCCGCACGATGACCAGCCCGCCGTCTTTGTTGTACTTGACAGCGTTGTCCATGAGGTTGAACACAATCCCGGAAACCAGCTGAGGAATCCCCTGAATCACGGTTTTCGTCCCTTCCAGCCGGATGCTGACGTTTTTCAGCTCCGCCGGGGCGGTCAGCTCCTGCATGGCGGATTTCGCCGTTTCGTACAGGTCGATGGGCGCCCACTGCATATCCGCCGCACCCTCGTCCAGCCGGGACAGGCGCAGGGTATCCTCCACCAGATCGATCATGCGCTGGGCTTCGCTGTAGATTTTCTCCGCAAAGTGCCGGGTGTCCTCCGGAGGAACCAGCCCGTTCTTCATCAGCTCGGCGTAGCCGGAAATGGCATGGAGCGGGGTTTTCAGCTCATGGGAAACGTTGGCGGTGAATTCCCGGCGAAGGGCTTCCGCCTTCTGCTTCTGGGTCACGTCAAACAGCAGCAGCACCACGCCGAAAACCGCCCCGTCGGATCTGACCGGACTTGGGGCGGCGAGATATTCCCCGCCGGTCAGGGCGACATTTTCCTCCGCCTTTTCCCCGGTGAGGGCTTTCTCCACCAGTGCGGAAATGGCCGCGTTCCGGTTGGCGACGCCAAAATCCGCCCCTAAGCAGTTGGGGGTGATTTCCAGCAGCCGTGTGGCGGCGGGGTTGATGCTCAGCACCGTGCCGCTGCTGTTCATCAGCACCAGTCCCTCGCCTAAGGAACGGGTGACGGTGTTGAATTCCTTCTGCTTCTGCCGCAGCTCCTGCGACTGCGCCCGGAGCTGAACCTGCTGGGAGTCCAGCCGCCGCAGAAGGGGCTGAATTTCGACGTACTCCCGGTTGGACATGGGGTCGTCCAGATTCAGCTCGTTCAGAGGCGCGACAATATTTTTCGTCAGCTGCCCGGCAAGCAACGCCGACAGGGCGACGGCAATGCCGATGACCAGAAGGATCGGCTTCACCACTCCCAGCACCAGATGGGGTACCGTGTTCTGTGCCGCGGAAAGCCGCAGAACCGTGCCGTCGCTTAAGCGCTGCGCCGTATAGATATACCGCTCCATCAGCGTGTCGGAATAGCGGAAGCTGGTGCCGGAGCCGGTGGCCAGCGCGGCCTTGACCTCCTCCCGCTCCAGATGATTCTCCATTATGCCGGAATCGGAGCGGCTGTCATAAAGCACCGTGCCGTCGGCGGCGATCCAGGTGACCCGGCGGTCGGCGGTGTCCAGGCCGTCAAAATAGGAGACCCCTTCCCTTTCCAGGGCGTGGGCGGCCAGCGCCGTTTGCAGCCGCAGCTGCTCTGCCTGAACGTCGGAGAAGTAGGTGTACAGCGCCCCCAGAATCAGTGCCAGCGTGGCCAGCAGCACCGCCAGGGACGCCAGAAAAATTGAGCGAAAAACCCGCTTCGTCATGGCCTACGCCTCCATCCGGTAGCCAACGCCCCGGACGGTGCGGATGTATTCGCCGCACTGCCCCAGCTTCGTGCGCAGGGTGCCGATGTGTACGTCCACCGTCCGGGTCTCGCCCACGTAGTCCGTGCTCCAGATCCGCTCCAGCAGCTGATCCCGGGTAAAGACCCGGCCGGGATGCTCCAGAAAGAGCTTGAGCAATTCAAATTCCTTCAGCGTCAGCTCCACCCGGGTATCCCCGGCGTAGACCGTATGGGACGCGGAATCCATCCGCAGATTGCCCATTTGCAGCAGTCCGGGGGCGGCCGCGGGAGCCGTCCGGCGCAGAACCGCCCGGATGCGGGACACCATCTCCATCATGCCGAAGGGCTTGGCCAGATAATCGTCGGCGCCCAAGTCCAGCCCCACCACTTTATCGTACTCCGTTCCCCGGGCGGACGCGATGATGACCGGGATGCGGGCGGTGGCGGGATTGCCCCGGAGGGCTTTGAGAATTTTGATGCCGTCCATCCCGGGCAGCATGATATCCAGCATAATCAGCTGGGGCTGGGCATGACTCAGGGCGTCGAACAGCCCCACGCTGTCCCGGAAGCCCTCCGCCTCGAAGCCGGACGCCCGCAGGGCATACAGCATCAGCTCCCGGATGCTGTCGTCGTCCTCTACGCAATAAATCACTCGGATTCCCCCAATACTTATTCTATCTCACTGTTGATGGTACGATAAAACCGTAAGAATTACAACAGGCACTTTGTAAAATCTATGTAAAGTGGCGAATTTTGTCCCATAAAACAAAGGTTCCGGGGCGGAAATCCGCCCCGGAGTATCGTGTCAAGCGTTAAAAACGTAGGTATCCAACCGCCGGAAAGCCTCCTGCACCCGGCTCAGGGGCAGCGCGAGGTTCATGCGGATGTGGGTCTGACCGTGGAACGCCCGTCCGTCCTGCCAGATCACGCCCACGTCCCATCCGGCGGCAAGCAGCTCGTCCATGGTCTTGCCATGAGCCGTCAGCCATTCTCCGCAGTCAAGGAACAGCATGTACGTTCCCTGAGGGCGGCTGACATCCACGCCGTTAAAGTGCTTCGCGATGTAATCACAGGCAAAATCCACATTCCCGGTGATGACCTGCCGCAGCTCTTCCACCCACTCGTAGCCCTCGGGCCTGTAAGCGCCCAGCAGGGCGTGCATACTCATGACGTTCATGGCGTTGTAGTGGCTGAGAGACCCTTCCTTATCGCAGCGATCCCGGAGCCAGGAATTGTAGATAATATGGTAGCTGCCCACCAGTCCCGCCAGATTGAAGGTTTTGGAGGGAGCGTACAGCGCCACGGTGCGCATCTTCGCGTCCTCGCTGACGGACTGGGTGGGGGTGTGGCGATATCCGGTCAGCAGAATGTCGCTCCAGATCTCGTCGGAAACCACCATGACGTCGTACTTTTTGTACAGCGCCATGGCCTGCTCGATCTCCCAGCGCTCCCAGACCCGGCCACAGGGGTTGTGGGGGGAACAGAAAATGGCGGCGTGGATGTGATTTTCCACGATCTTCTTTTCCATGTCGGCAAAGTCCATCCGCCAGACACCCTGCTCGTCCTTTGTCAGCGGGGAGTGGACAATGTGATAGCCATTGTCCGTCAGGCTGTGGGTAAAGCCGATGTAGGTCGGGCTGTGGAGCAGCACGTTGTCCCCTTTGGAGCACAGAACGTTCAGCGCGGAGATCACGCCGCCCAGTACGCCGTTTTCGTAGCCGATGTGTTCCGGCTTCAGGCCGGTGACGCCGTTGCGGCTTTCCTGCCAGCGGATGATGGAATCGTAATATTCCGCAGGGGGGTCAAAATAGCCGAAGGCCGGATGCTCCACCCGTTCGATCATGGCCTGCTGAATGGTGGGCACCACGGGAAAATTCATATCTGCCACCCACATGGGGATCACGTCGAATCCCTCCCGGGGCGCGGGATAGGGAGAACCGGGCGCGCCCACGGCGTCAATGGCGACGGCGTCCTTTCCCCGGCGATCCAGAATGGAAGTAAAGTCGTATTTCATTGTATTTCTCCTTTGTATGCGCTTGCTCAGCCGGGAATACCGGCTGCAAAAATACCACGAAAAACAGCGGCCGCACAGCCGCCGAACAGAATTATTATAACAGCCTTCCCTCCCTTTGTCAATCCGTGGCCGCCCGTGTCGAAGGGAATTCTGTGTTTTCCACAACGGTGAATTGGTAATATTGTCTAATTTTCCGTCTTGAACAGCAGATATATTTATGCTATCTTATAAATACAAAGAGGTGATACCGATGTACAGGTAAACCCTTGAAGGCTCTGAATCAGAACGGAGCCAATGCAGGCGGGCAGGGAGGTCCCCGGCGATTCCGACTTATAAGCGCGTCTCGCGGAAGAGACAGACAGAGAATGGATAAGGTATCGGAACAGAAAAACGGATCGCATACGCCCGTCAATCCGCAGAAAGAGAGGTTAACCAACAGATGTTAGATAATAAGAGCGAACAGAAATGACCCTTGGCTGCAAAAAAACGTGCTGATCACAAGGCATGGCAGTCAAGGGTCATTTCATTTCTTTCCGCGCCCGGCCGGGGCGCTTTTTTGCCGCCCGGATTGACAATTCCGGCGAAAACGTGGTATCATATTCTTATCCGGAATGTCACACAGGAGTGCCTATGCAGATACAAACGAAAAAATTTGCCGGGCTGACCGGGAATCAACTGAAGCTTCTGGCCTTGTTCGCCATGACCTGCGACCATGTGGGATTGCAGCTGCTGCCCCAATTCATCATTCTGCGGATCATCGGGCGGCGGGCCGCGCCGCTTTTCGCCTATATGATCGCCGAGGGCTGCCGCTATACCCATGACCGGGGACGGTATCTGGGGAGACTTCTGGGCATGGCCGCGCTGTGCCAGATCGCCTATTTTGCCGCCATGCGCTCGCTCTACCAGTGCATTTTCGTGACCTTTTCCCTGTCCGTCTGCCTGATTTACGCGCTGGATAGCGCTGTTCGCCGCCGGACTCCCGTGTCGGTGCTGTCGGCTGCTGCCGCTGTTGCCGCCGTGGTTTTCGTCACCGAGGGCTTGCCCCGGATTCTGATTCACACGGATTTCGACGTGGATTACGGCCTTTGGGGCGTAATGCTGCCGGTTTTGGTGTATCTTGGCAGGGGAAAATGGGGAAAACTGGCGCTGTTTGCCGTCGGTGTCGGTCTGCTGGGTCTGCATTACGGCGGGACGCAGTGGTGGGGGCTTCTGAGCGTTCCCCTTCTGGCGCTGTACAACGGCAAAAAAGGCACATGGAATATCGGCCCGCTGTTTTACTGGTATTACCCCGCCCATTTGGTCGTGATTTACGGCCTGAGCCTGCTTCTGACACACGCCGCCGGATAACGTATCGACCGGGGAACCATCCCCGATATATAAGGAGGAAATGATATGCGTAAAGATTTTGGTTCCAAGCCCATGCTGTACCCCATGCCGGTGCTGATTATCGGCACCTACGGCGAGGACGGCACGCCCAACGCCATGAACGCCGCATGGGGCGGCATCGTGGACACGAATCTCATCGGCATCTGTCTTGCGGACCACAAGACCACCCGGAACATCTTCGCCCGGAAAGCCTTCACCGTCTCCATGGCGGACGCGGAAAACATGGTGGCTGCGGACTACGTGGGCATCGTGTCCGGCGATAAGGTTCCCGATAAGGTCGCCCGTGCAGGCTGGCACACCAGCAAGAGTCATCTCGTGGACGCTCCCATCATCGACGAACTGCCCATGACGCTGGAATGTTCCTTCGTCAGCTACGACGAGGGCACCGGGCTGCTCATTGGCCGGATCGAAAACGTCAGCGCCGAGGAATCCATTCTCACCGACGGCAAGATCGACCTGAATAAGTTCCACCCCATCACCTTCGACCCCTGCGGCCACGGCTACTATCCCCTGGGCAAAAAGCTGGGCGACGCATTCCAGGAAGGCAAAAAGCTGAAATAATTTCGAGGGCATGACGACCCCCACGCAAACACAAAGCCCTCTCAGTCACCTTCGGTGACAGCTCTCCCAGAGGGAGAGCCAAGTTGACACGAGAAATGGAGCGGATCGGTAACGATACGCTCCATTCACTGTTTTTGTCAATATTTCCGCCAAGTCGAGGGCATGAGCAGGATCAGCATGGGGAACAGCTCCAGCCGCCCGAACAGCATATCCGCCGTCAGGACGATCTTCGCCAGCGGCGAAAAGGCCGCGAAGCAGCCCGTGGGGCCGACCAGTCCCAGACCGGGGCCAATGTTGTTCAGCGTCGCCATCACGGCGGTGAAAGTGGTGACAAAATCCAGATTGTCCAGCGCCACCAGCAGCACGGATACCAGCGTCACCAGAAAATACAGGGTCATGTAGCTCTGAACGCCCTGAACCGTCTCCCGGCTGACGGGCTTTCCGTCCACCGTCAGCACCCGCACGGAGCGGGGATGAAGCAGCTTGCGCAGCTCGGAGCCAAGGGCTTTGCACAGAATCACCAGCCGGGAAACCTTCACGCCGCCGCCGGTAGACCCGGCACAGGCACCCACGATCATCAGCAGCACCAGAATACACCGGCTGAGCTGGGGCCACAGGTCAAAATCCGTCGTGCTGAAGCCCGTGGTGGTAATGACGGACGAGACGGCGAAAAAAGCGTGGTGGAACGCGTCAAACGCCGTGGGGAACATCCCCAGAATGTTAAGGGTAATAATCAGCGTGCTCCCGGCGATGATGGCAAAATACGCCCGCACCTCGGTATTCCGCCATGCCATGGCATATTTTTTCATCAGCAGGAAAAAGTAAACGTTGAAATTCACGCCGAACAGCGCCATGAACACGGAGACCACGCCCTGAAGATAATAGCTGTTATAGTAGCCCATGGAGCTGTTCTTGATGCCGAAGCCGCCGGTGCCGGCGGTGCCGAAGGCGGTACACAGGCTGTCAAACAGGGGCATTCCCCCGATAAGCAGCAGCACCACCTCCACCGCCGTCATGACGATGTAAATACCGTAAAGAATGGCGGCGGATTTGCGCATATTCGGCACCATCTTGCTCACGGTGGGGCCGGGGCTTTCCGCCCGGAGCAGGTGGTTTGCCTGTCCGCCCATGTTCACCAGCGACAGCATGAACACCAGAATGCCCATGCCCCCCAACCAGTGGGTAAAGCTGCGCCAGAAGAGCATCCCGTTGTCCAGCGCCTCCACATCGGTCAGGATGCTGGCGCCGGTGGTGGTGAATCCGGAAACCGTCTCAAACACGGCGTCTAAGTAGCTGGGAATCTGTCCGGACAGAGTAAAGGGCGCCGCGCCGATCAGGGAAATGACCACCCATGCCAGCGCCGTAAAGACAAATCCTTCCCGGGCGTACATGTCCCGCTTGGCGGGCTTGAACCGGGTCAGCAGGAAGCCAAGCAGTCCCGCCGCGATCATGGTGTACAAAAAGTAAATGCCGGAGCTTTCCCCGTAGATCACGGCGACCGCCAGCGGCAGCACCAGAAACGCCGCCACGATCAGCAGGATCATGCCGAAAAGATAGCGAAGCAAGGGATAATTCATGTCCGTTCCCCCTTACCGCCGGGTGGTGAAGATATCGTTGAGGCTTCTCAGTCCGCTGTGGGCTGCGACCACGATCACGCTGTCCCCCACCTCGATGGTGTCGCTGCCCCGGGGGGTAATGGTCTTGCCGCCCCGGGAGATGCAGCCGATCAGCAGGCCGTCCTTCAGGTGCAGATCCTGCAATGGGATGCCGCAGAAATCGGCGCTGGCCGTGACCCGGAACTCCATCGCTTCGACCTTATTGCTGACGATCTTGCACAGCGTCTCCATGCTGGCATACGCGTCGGAATTCTGCATGGCCCGGACGTAGCGCACCACGTTGTCCGCACAGATATTCCGGGGATAGAACACGGAATCCAGAGACAGGCTGCCCACCAGCGGCTCATAGGAGCTGCGGTTGACCTTGGTAATGACCTTGGCGCGGGTCGTCCTCCCGGCAAACAGGGAAATGATGATGTTTTCTTCGTCAATGCCCGTCAGCGCCGCAATGGCATCCATGTGCTCGATGCCTTCCTCCTGTAACAGGCGCTGATCCGTACCGTCGCCGTGGAGGATCGTCGCCTCCGGCAGGAGCTGGCTCAGCTCCTCGCAGCGCTTCGCGTCCGATTCGATGATCTTCACGTCCATGCCGGTCGCCAGCAGCTGCCGCGCGAGATAGTAGCCCATCCGGCCGCCGCCGATCAGCATGACCTGCCGCACCCGGGTCTTCGCCACGCCGACCTGCCGGAAAAACCGCTGCGCCTCCTGCGGACTTGCCACCACGGAGATCCGGTCTCCGGCCTTCAGCTGGAACTCACCGGAGGGGATAATGACGTCCCGCTCGCCCCGCTCCACCGCGCAGATCAGCACGTTGGCACGGAACTTTCCGATGTCCTTCAGCGCCATGCCGTCCAGCGGGGAACCCGCCGTCACGCCGGTTTTGAGAATTTCCACATGCCCTCTGGCAAAGGTGTCGATCTTGATGGCCGAGGGGAACCGCAGTACCCGGGCCATTTCCGTGGCGCAGGCTTCCTCGGGGTTGATGGCCATGCTGAGCCCCAGATCGTCCTTGATGAGGTTCAGTTCCTCCACGTACATGGGGTTGCGCACCCGGGCAATGGTGTGCCGCGCACCCAGCTTCTTGCCGATGAGGCAGCACAGCAGGTTCAGCTCGTCCGCGCCGGTACAGGCAATGACGAGGTCTGCCTGATCCGCTCCGGCCTCCAGCTGAACCTCCCGGGAAGCGCCGTCGCCCTCCACGACCATCACGTCCAGCTCGTTGTTGGACTGATCCAGCCTGACCCCGGAGCGGTCCACCAGCGTCACTTCATGCTTTTCCTTCGACAGCTGCTCAGCAAGGACACTGCCGATTTTTCCGTCGCCGATAATCATGATTTTCATAAATATCACCCACGTCTTTATCCATTTTGCCTTACTATATCACAAATCCCGATTGAATGCAACCGCGCGGGAAAATCTGTGCAGAATCTGAAGGGGGGGTCAATAAAATCTGTCATTTTCTGTATTTCCTTCCGGAAATTCACGCTAATACTCCAAAAAATATTGGCAAAGCTATGGTTGCGGAACAAAACCGCGAGAAAGCAAAAAGGAGAGAAAATGGTATGAAGAGCAACAATCAGATCAACATTCCCCAGGCTCGGGAAGCGATGGACAAGTTTAAGATGCAGGCTGCCAGCGACCTTGATGTTCCCGTTACCTATTAAGCTACGACGTTTTTCTTTCTAAAAATTCAAAAAACTATGTTGAAGTGCTTTCAAATTACGTTGTAGCAAGTAAAAAAGTTCATCGGTCGATTTTACATCTCAATTTCACTTTATCGCAGTAAAGTATTTGGCAAATCACTCACTTTTTCGTCCGCATGTTGCAGCATGATTCGTTTCCCTTTCATGCGCACTTCCTGCCCATTGCTCATAAAAGAGCGCACACTTCCGAATCCGGAAAGTGTGCGCTCTTTTTGTTTGTATGGATACCAGTCAAGTCATTTGCGGATAATATGCCATATATATCAAAACATCTTCTTTTTCTTATTTTAAAGTTTTTTTGAGAGTTGGTTTAAAATTCGGCTTTCCCGCCGCCTAGTATATGGAGGGACTTCCAAGGTTCTCTCCGCTGAACCTTGAAAACTTCATAATCATTCATCTGATACATTCTTCTGGACAGGAGCCAGGAGGACAGTACGCCGTGACCACCTGCCCCGTGAGGGGTACGAAGCGAGGAAGCCCGTAAAGGCTGAAGCAAAGGTGCCGAGCGAGAAATGCTGCCTCCAATGCCGGGTTGCCACCGGCAAGGCGACGAGGGTCCAGACAGGACAATGATACTTCTCTACGGAGCTGGCGGAGGACCCGGCAGGGGTGGAAGGCCCATGGACTCGATTCGCAGTCGAGCGTCAGATGATTTCCCTTTGCGCGTTTAGGGGGCGAGGCCGAATGAAACGCGCCGACCAAAGCGCAGAAGCTATTCTGTGTTTTGGTGGAGCAAAAACAACAATCAGGAGGTACACGAATGAATCACTGTAAAACCATTGCTCTCGTCAATCAGAAGGGAGGTGTCGGAAAAACGACTTCTACCATTAACTTGGGCGTCGGCCTTGCCAGTCAGGGAAACAAGGTCTTGCTGGTGGACGGCGACCCACAGCACAGCCTGACCATCGGCTTAGGTGTCACTGACCCGGATAATCTGGAACATACGCTGAACACAGCCATGCTTGCCGAAATTGAGGGTGAACCGTCTCAATGGGAAACAGGCATTATCCACCATCGGGAGGGTGTGGATTTGCTTCCTGCCAACGATGAACTCGCCGGTATTGAACTACGCCTGTTCAGTGCCATGTCCAGAGAACAGGTGCTGAAATCCGTGTTGAGCCATATCAAGGATCGATACGACTACATTCTCATTGACGGTATGCCCTCCCTCGGCATTGTTACCGTCAATGTTCTGGTGGCCGCGGACAGCGTTATTATCCCCTCCGAACCGGATTTCCTGTCTACCAAAGGCATGAACCTGCTGCTCAAAACCATTGGCCGTGTGCGCCGTCAGATCAATCCCCGGTTGAAAATCGACGGCATCGTGGTCACAAAGGTGGACAGCCGTACCAATAACGCCAAAAACATTATCGCCGCCCTGCGTACCACACTGGACGGCAGCATTCGGGTATTTGACACGGAAATCCCCCGCTCCGTTCGGGCCGCGGAGGCATCCGGCGAGGGCAAAAGCATTTTTGCCTTCGACCCCAAAGGCCGGGTAGCTCAGGCTTACGGGAACTTAACGAAGGAGGTGGCCGAACTTGGCAAAGAAGCAAATCGATCTCGGTCTGACGGGGCTAGATGAGCTGTTCATGGACGATAAGGAGCGGGTAGAATCCCAGCTCCCGAAAATCTATGAAATACCTCTTTCGGAGATTGACGAGTTTCCGAATCATCCCTTCCATGTCCGACTGGACGAGGACATGGATCAGCTGGTGGAGAGCATCAAGGAGCGAGGCATTATCACTCCGGTCACGCTGCGGCAGAAGCCGGACGGGCGGTATGAAATCGTCTCCGGCCACCGCAGGACAAAAGCCTGCGAGCTTGCGGGTCTGACCACCGTCAAAGCGGAAATCAAGGAGCTTTCCAGAGACGAGGCCATTATCCTTATGGTGGAAAGCAATTTACAGCGTACCACCATCCTGCCCAGCGAAAAGGCATTCTCCTACAAAATGAGACTAGAGGCAATGAACAGGCAGGGACAACGCACGGATTTAACTTCACGACCAGTGGTCGAGAAGTTGGACAGCGCAGAATCCGTTGGAACTGCGCAAGGCGATAGTGGGCGGCAAGTTCAGCGTTACATCCGACTCACTCATCTTATCGAGCCTCTGCTTGACCTGGTGGATTCCGGGAAAATCGCTTTCCGACCCGCTGTGGAGCTTTCCTACCTGACCGAAGGAGAACAAAACAGTCTGCTGGATTCCATCAATTCCGAGCAGTCCACCCCGTCTCTGGCGCAAGCATTGAAGATGAAGGAGTTCTCCCAAAATGGCAGGCTCAATGCCGACGTCATTCTCTCCATCATGTGCGAGCAGAAGCCCAACCAGAAGGAGAAAATCAGCTTCCAGTCCGAACGGCTGAAGCCCTTCATCCCAAAAAACTTCACCGCCAAACAGGCGGAGGACTACGTTATTAAGGCTCTGGAGTATTACCACCGGTATCAGCTCCGGCAGAAGGAGCGTGACAGATAATGGTCTCAACCTGTCGTTCCCCTCCCCCTCACACTCCCCCTTATATTGTATAACCAGCTGTACCGGCTGAAAAGAAGCGTAGACACCCGCCAGAATCGGCGGGTGATTTTTTATGGAAAGGAAAATGCAATGCGAAAAATCATGAAACGAGGGTTCTGCCTGTTTCTGGTGGCCGTGCTGCTGGCAGGGCTGGTGCCTTATGCCTTTGCGGATGAAGCAAAGCCAACGGATGTATCTGAGGATGCAGCGGAGCCAACGGAAGAGACAACAGCTCCACCCGAAACGACAGTTCCCTCAGAATCCACAGAGCCGCCGTCAGAAGCGACGGAACCGCCGGTGACAACGGAGGCTACAGAGCCGGATGCTGACCCGGTGGAAGATGACATGGAGGATGACCGGCTGTTATCTGACAGCATCTCCACTTACGCCTCTACCGTCTCCAATGTTCTTCTGTTCGATCAGGCGAGTCCCAACTACACCACGGTGCTGAAAAGCCAGATTTCCGTGACCTATCAGCCAAACGGCACGGATTCCATCAAGACGGCTTACATCAAAAACCTGGGCTGGCACTTCGCCCGATACAACAACACGCCCTATGAGGACGACCCCATCTACTGTATCGAGCCCTGCAAAAACTATGCCGCCAGCACCTCCGGCAACTACATGGACCAGGATTTGGGCGTGTCCGGCAGCGGCAGCTCCAGAGGCAGCAACGTCTGGTATGCCATGCCCAGCTCCTACCGGCAGGCCATCGCCCTGACCCTGCTGTACTCCAAGCAGCTGTGGAACAGCAATTACAGCGTCAAAACCACAGCCATGGCCAATAACCCCAATGTGTCCACCCGAATCGCCACCCAGTTTCTCATTTACGAGATCGTCACGGGCCTGCGGGATGCCAACACCTTTAACCGCAAAAGTTCTAATGGCTATTCCAGCGGCGATGTGTTCTACAACGCGGGTGTGGCCAATGTCTCCGGCTTTGCGGATAAGTACAACAGCATCGTTTCCAGCGTCCAAAGCGCTATGAAGGTTCCCAGCTTTACCGGCCGCTCCTCCGGCTCTGCCCCCACCATCACCATGAGCGGGAGCCAGGTAAGCGTTAAGGATTCCAATGGCGTTCTGGGGAACTTCTCCTTCGCCAACGGAAACGGTGCCTCTTTCTCCAAGTCCGGCAATACCCTGACCATCACCAAAACCGGCACCATCTCTCCCTCTACGGTATTCAGTGCCACCAGGAGTCTGCCCTCTGCGGAAAACTCCACCGTGTCCATCTATTACAGTGCCAGCAGCACCTACCAGACCTGCGTCAAGCTGTATTCTCCCCAGGTGGAAACGCTGCGGGCCTACTTCAAGATCAATGCCCCGAATCCCGGAGCCATTGCTTTGGTGAAAACCACGGAGGACGGCCAGAATTTATCCGGCTGGCGTTTCGGCGTGTATTCCAACGCCGCCTGCACCACTTTGGTATCCGGCCCTCACACGACGGACAGCAGCGGTAAAATCAGCATCACCGGCCTGAACGCCGGAACTTACTATGTCAAGGAGCTTGGACATACCGACGCCGGCATTTCTTCCCGCTACACCTGTTCCGGAGACAATCCGCAGAAAGTCACAGTGTCCAACGGTGCTACCGCAACTGTCAGCTTTTACAACAAGCTGGCCGTGGGCGCACTGGAAATCCGGAAGTCCACCAACACCGGCAATCACCTGGACGGTTGGAAGTTCATCGTCAAGAAAGACGGCACGGAAATCCCCGGCTCTCCCTTTACCACGAATGAAACCGGCATCATCCGCATTTCCAATCTGGCCCCCGGAAAATACCTTGTCCTGGAATCCCCCACCGAAGACCCCTATTGGTCTGTGGAGCTGGGCTTCCACACCGTCACCGTGGAGTATGGGAAAACCGCCGTTGACCAGTGGCTGAACAAAGAGCAGGGTCTGGGCTGCTTCACGAAATCTACCAATACAGGAGACGAAATCTCTGGCTGGCATATCACCGTCTATGCGGACGAAGCCTGCACTCAGGAACTCCATACTCTCATTACCGGTCAGGACGGCACCGTTTGTATCTATCTGGAACCCGGGACCTACTGGGTCAAGGAAACCGGCAGTGAGGACGTGCGGGACGATTATTGGAAAATGGACGATTCCGTGATGCAGCTGGTGATCCGCGCCCATGAGAAAACCACCCTGGAGTTTGTCAATAACTACAGCGGCAGAATTTCCATCCAGAAAACCGTAAAGCCGGAAGATACGTTGGAGGGCTGGAAGTTCAAAATCTCGGATGCGGACGGGAAAGAAGTTTCCGGTTCTCCCTTTACCACGGATAAGGATGGTAAGATTCTCACCGGCAATCTCACCCCTGGAGACTACACCGTGGAAGAAGTGCTGCCCGCCGACAGTCTCTACACCGGAGAAGCCCCGAAAACCGTCACTGTTGTTGCCGGTAAGACGGCAGAGGTATCCTTCCTCAACAAGCTGCGCGCCGGAAAAATCACCATCCGTAAGGTGGACACCAATGGCGAGCCTTTGGCGGGAGCCACCTTCCTGCTGGAAGGCAGCGAGGACGGAAGCCTCTGGTATCCGGTCATTCCCGGCTCTAACGGTGTCTGTGTTCTGGGTGAGCGTTCGGAAGAAAACCTCACTACCGCCAGCAAAACCTCCGGTGAGGATGGAATGCTGATCTGGGAGAACCTGCCCACCGCTCTGCAATACCGGGTCACCGAAACGAAAGCACCGGAGGGCTATACGCTGCTGAAAGACTATGCTTTCGTCGGAACCCTGCCCGCAGACAATACCGAAATGGAGCTGCGGGTAGTCAACGGAGAAGCCTTTGCTCTGCCCAAAACCGGCGCTTCCGGCCTGACAGTGCTGCCGCTTGCAGTCATATCCTGTTTCTCGATTTGCGCGGGAGCAATCTTGCATCTGCGCAAGCGTGAAATCTAAGCTCAATCAGCCGGGGAAACACCCCGGATTTTTTCTGCCCCAAACTCAAAATCTATATTTCAGAAAGGAAATCACTATGAAAACCATAAAGAAAATCGTTTGCGCCCTTATGACCCTCGTTCTGCTTTTGTCCAGCGTTCCCGCTGTCTTTGCGGACGAAGCCAAAACCATCGATCAGGATGCCGCTTGCAGCCTGACCGTCTGGAAATTTGACTACACCAACGCCAAAAAGGACGGCGTGTGGGATGAAGATGCCTTCCCCTCCACCGGCTGGCAGGAGAGCTATGTGGAAAACGCCCTCGTAAACACCAACCGCAAGGGTGACACCGATGGTCAGAACGGCAACGTGCTGGGGAACGGCCAGACCAGCAAGGGTTATGCCATTGCCGGTGTGGAGTTCACCTATCTGAAGGTCGCGGACATTACGACTTTCCAGAATCAGGAGACGACTCAGGTTCTCTATGGCTTCCACAAGACAGATGCCGCCAACCTGCTGAAAGCCATCGGTCTGGAAAACGGTGCCAACCGGTGCGTTGAGGCGGACAGCCTGGATGCTGACCGCTACTTCTACACCTCTGATACGCTGAACAAGGCCCTGGCCCAGAGCCTGGAAGCCAATTCTACCACGGTGAAGAACGCTCTGGAAACCTTCATCCGTAACGGCGGCACGGCTATGGCTCCCACCAGCGAAGTCGGCAAAACCTCTGCCAAGGATCTGAGCGTCGGTCTGTATCTGCTGGTAGAAACCAAGGTCCCCGAAATGGTCACTTCCACCACCAACCCATTCTTCGTCTCCCTGCCCATGACCACCGTCACCGGCAATGACAACTCCGCTTCCCAGGATGGCGGCACTGCCTGGAACTACGATGTGGTGGTGTACCCCAAGCAGGAAACCGGCATCCCCACTCTGGAAAAGACCGTCCGGGAAGCCAAAGCCGACACCGGCAAGAATGAGGGTTCCGCTTCCATCACGGATGGCTTTGCCCACACCGCTACCGGCTCCGCTGGCGACACCATGGAATACCAGATCGTTTCCACTCTGCCCACCATCACCTCCCAGGCAACGGCCCTGTCCACTTACAATTTCTACGACACCCTCTGCGAAGGCCTGACTTACAGCAAGGATGCCGGTGTGACCATTGAATTCTTTACGGATGCCGCCTGCACCGACAAGGCCGCTTCCTGGAATAATGACTCCGGCAAGTTCACCGTCACCTACAGCGAAGATGGCCGCCATATGACTGTGGACATTGCCAAGGCCGGTCTTGAGGAAATCAATGGAGCCACCGCCAACAAGAACGGCAAGCTGTACACCGGATACTCCAACTACACCGCCCGTGTGACCTACAGCGCCGTTATTAACTCTGACAAGTCCTTTGCCTACGGCGAAAAGGGCAACGAAAACACCGTCGTTCTGACCTGGAAGCGCACCTCCGGCGACTACTACGACACCCTCATTGACGATTGTCATGTGTTTTCCTTCGGCCTGGACCTGACCAAGCTGTTCTCCGATGTGGATGCGGAAACCGCCGCCGAAACTAAGCTCTATGACAGCGTGAAGTTCAAGATTCAGAACAAGACTGACGGCACCTGGATCATTGCCAAGCGCAATGACGCGGAAGGAGTCTACTATGTCACCGGACACACCGACAAGGAAGCCGATGCTACCGTCTTTACCCCTGTCACCATGGGCAAGTCCTACGGCCACATCATGGTCAAGGGTTTGGAGGAGGATACCTACACCATCACCGAAACCCAAACGGCCAATGGCTATACCCTGCTGAAAAACGCGATTAACGTCACCATTACCGTCAAGGAAAACACTTCCAATACCTGCAATGTCTACGCCAAGGATGTGCTGGGCGTTCTCCAGAATGACCCCCACTATTCTTTTGACGGCGGCGAGGATTTAAAGCTGGCCAACATTCCCCAGCGGGCGCTGTCCCACAACTATCCCACCGCTTCCGCAACCGTGGACAAGAACGAAGTCACCATGCTGGAGGACAACGGTTCCGCCAACGCCGAAGTGCCCCTGACCGTGAAAAATACCAAGGGGTTTGATCTGCCCAAGACCGGCGATCACGGCACCTGGATGTACAGCCTGGTGGGCATTCTTCTGATGTCTACCGCAGCCGGTGTCATTGTTCTGACTGTCAAAAAGAAGAATGGCCGGTAAGTATCTGGCCCCCCGGAGGAACATTCCGGGGGGCTGTCCGAAAGGAGGAGATCCTATCCAAGAGAAGCGAAGAACGATCTTTACCATCTCCCTGGCGGTGCTGCTTTTCCTGCTGGCACTGGGGCTGACCATCTATCCGGTATTCAGCAGCCGCTACAATGAAGCCCACCAATCCCAGATTCATACGGAGTATCAGGATGCTGTTCAGGCGTTGCCGGACACCGCCATCCCGGAGGCCAGAGCAAAAGCCCAGGCGTACAATGATGAGCTGTGGAGCAGCATCGCCCGGTATGGCAGCTATTCCAAGGATTCCGTGTCCTCCGCGGTGGAGGAATACGCCCAGCTCTTAGACCTTACCGGCACCGGAACCATGGGTTATGTCCATATTCCCAAGCTGGCAGTATCCCTGCCCATTTACCACGGCACGGAGGAAGAAACGCTCGACCGGGGTGTCGGCCATCTCATTGGCAGCTCCCTGCCTATTGGCGGCAGCAGCACCCACGCCATTCTCACCGGCCACTCCGGTCTTGCCAGCCAGAAGATGTTTTCCGACCTAGACAAGCTGGAAATTGGGGATACCTTCTATCTGGAAGTTCTGAATGAAATCCTTGCCTACGAGGTTGACCAGATCAACACCGTTCTGCCCCATGACACCACCTATCTGGGGCTGGAGGAAGGAAAGGACTTGTGTACGCTCGTCACCTGTACACCCTTCGGGGTCAACACCCACCGGCTTCTGATTCGTGGCCACCGGATCGCCTATACCCCGGAGGATGAGGAAAGCCCCACAACTGAACCGGCTGAAACAAGTGAACCTGTGGATTCCACCTGGGAACAGGAATACGAGAAGGGTGTGTATTTTGCCATAGGTGTCGTAGTGATCATCTGTCTGGTTCTGTTTCTGGGCTGGCTGATGCAGCGAGGTGAGAGCCGTGCGTCGTAAAAGAGGCCATAAGGGAAACCTGCTCCCCCTCCTGTTGGTTTTCCTCGTAGGGCTGGCAATTTTCCTGTATCCCACTCTGAACAGCTACTTTACCGGCAAGCGAATGGGAAGCTCCGTAGAATCCTTCTTTGGAACGGCTCCCACGGATACCGCGCCGGATGATCTGCTTCCCACGGAGACGATTGCCGAAACCGCGCCGCCCACGCCCTACCCAGAAGTTCTGGAGCTGTTGGAACAATACAACCAGGATATCTATGCGGACGGGCAGGCCAAGCTGAACAGTCTAGCCGCTACCGAACAGGCCGGTGTCCTGTTCTGCGTCAGCGGCCAGCAAGGGGACATGTTCGGGGTCATTTCCATTCCCGGAATCGAGCTGGAAATGCCCCTGTATCTGGGAGCCACGGAAGCCCATATGGCAGAAGGTGCCGCCCAGCTGGGGCAGACCAGCATCCCCATCGGCGGTGAGAATACCAACGCTGTCATTGCAGGGCATCGGGGATACAACGGCGCGCCCTATTTCCGGTATGTCCCGGAATTGCAGATCGGTGATTCTGTGAACATCACCAATCTCTGGGGAACGCTGCACTACCGCGTGGTGGAAACGAAGATCATCCAGCCCAACGATATTGATGCCATCAAGATTCAGCCCGGGCGGGATTTGATTACCCTGCTGACCTGTCACCCCTACGCCAGCGGCGGCAAGCAGCGGTTTCTCGTGATTTGCGAAAGAATGGAGGAAGCAAATGGAAGATAAGAAAAGAATGGCCGGAAGCTATGAGATCATTCAGGCATTCCACATCGGAGACCGGGAAATCGTTCTTGGGGAGGACATAAACGCCAAGCCGGAAGAACGTTATATGTGTGCTTACTGCCAACAGAGCGAGATCGCGGCGCTCTATAATGAGGTCATAGTCAGTGACGACTACTGCGAAGCCGTCAAGCTCTTTGCGAGCAGGCTGTCCAAACAGGCCGAGAAAACCCGTGCGGAGGTATTCAGCCCAAAATTTCAGGGCATTGACATGACACCCCTGAGCAGCACAGACTGTACCCCCATTTCCCATGACGACGATCTGCATGGAAAAATCGTTGTCATCCGTCCGGATGTACTGCGGAGGGAGTATCAGTTGGCAACCCGTCAGCTGAAGCTCTGTATCGGCGGTTTTGGCGCCAGTCCCCACAGCCGGGGTTCCGCCTGTTTCTGTATGGATTTATGCTCCGGAAAAAGTTCCCGGTTTGAACGGCGGGACATTCTCGGGAAGCTGGAGCCTGAACAGCTTCCCCAATGGGCAAAGCTGGGGCTGGAACAGTATCAGTGGGAACAGCGTCATGCGGCGAGGAAGGAGGAACGATGATGTTTCCACCTGAATATTCCCCATGGGGCGAAGTCCAGCATCTGGAGGAACTATGTTCCGGCGTTTTCGCCGTGGCCACCGCCAGCCATGGCGGCATTATGGTTCACAGGAGCATTGCCAGAACAGTATTGTCCCCGGCTGCAAGAAAACATGGCTTTCCGGATGGCAGCTACTATTGCTTTGAGGAGGACTGCGACGCCCCGGTTGCCATCCGGGAGCTGCTGGACAAAGGTCTCTATACGGCTCCCGTAAATGATTATTTTAGGCCGGGAGAATACGAAAAGGCCATTGACCGCAGCTTGCAGGATTACCACCCGGACTACTGGCAGGCCAGAGAAAATACCCAAGCGAGACATCCTGAAAAGCGAAAGGAGCGTGAGCGTTAATGGAACTGTGGGAAATGACGCAAGCCGAGCAGAAATACACCTATCGGCAGAGCCACCAGCTGGATGCACAGACGGGATGTATCGGGTATCTGCGCGGGGACTTTGGCTCTACCGGCAAAGAATTCTATTCCGGCTGGTTTGACAACATGGAGTATCTGAAAACGCCGGAATTCAAAGCCGAACTGGACAAAGTGGTGAATGCCCTGCGGGAAGATACGCAATACGGCGGTATTTTGATGGGCCGAAGCAGCCTGTCAAACGCCTGCCGTCGATCCACCACGCCCAAGTTTGGACGGGACGAGTCTGGTTTTCGGGTAAATACCCGTGACTATGCCTACCTGTTGCGGCTGAATCCCGATCCCGGCGACTACAATTTCTATATCTATTGCTACAAGCGGGATTACCTGGACCGGCATATGCGGAACGCGGAGTATGGCATTCGGTTTATTACCCCCAACTACAGGGAGAAGTTCCGCATTGCGGACGGTGACAGCATCCGCATGACCTTCCCCTCCGGAGAAACGCAGGATAAGCCCTGCCGGTTTGTGGATGAAACCCATCTGGAGGTCGGAAATAATCTCTACCACATATGCGAGTTTGCGGAGTTGGCGCAGCGCAGCGGTGTCCGGCTCATCCCCCTACGTCAGTCGCTCCCGGAAAAGTGTTTCAGCGCTCTGGAAAGCACCGGTGAGATCATCACCATTACAAAAGGCGAGAAAGGCTACACCCCCACCGGGCAGTACCCGCAGGATGGTATTCCCCCGAAGGAGGCGGCCGCCGTCCTCAATGATGCCGCCAAAGTCACCAGGGAGCAGGAAGCCGCCATGGTAGCAGGCTCTATGTTCGGCTGGGACACGCCCGCCGCCGACCCCAAGAATTACGATACCAAGGGCGTACCTATCAAAAATCATAGAGAGAGGGATGCAAGATGAAGTATGAAGTTACCGTCTAGGCAATCAGCCTGGGCCATGTCGCCGTGGAAGCGGATTCTCCCGAAAAAGCGGAGGCTGCGGCCATGAGCAAGTTGTTCACCGGCGCGATTCATTGGGAGTTCACGAGGATGGAGTTTCCCGGTGTCAAAGGTAAGAAAGCATAAGTCAGATGTAATCTGCTGAAAGAGTAAGGATGTGAAACAATGGATAAGAAAACAGCGATCTGCCAGCATCTCAAGAAGTACCATACCGGTGGAGAAAGGGCCGTTTACAGCCATGAGCTGCAGCGGCTCTTTTCCATTGACGGGCGGGGTCTGCGCAGGAAGATCAACAGTCTGCGGCAGGATGGATACCCCATTTGCAGCGACGAGCGAGGCTACTACTACGCCGACACCCAGGAGGAGATCAACGGAACCGTATGCCGGCTGAACCAGATGGTGACGAAAGTATCCAATGCCAGGACGGGGCTTTTGTACGCCTCCATTCAGGAGGACGGGGTCACGGTGGAAGTTTCCGTTACCCTGCGTTAGGGGGAAGCTATGCCCAGAAAAGATGAAATTCTTTCGGAGCTGCTTGCCCGCAAAACGCGGGAAATCGTAGCCCGCTCCGGAAATTACGCTGCCTTCCTGCGGACTGCTGCCCGGAACTATAAGTACACCTTCCGGGAACAGGTGCTTATCCATGCCCAGCGTCCGGATGCCACAGCCTGTGCGGAAATCGATATCTGGAACCGTCTGGGACGCCGGGTAAACCGGGGAGCCACCGGCATTGCTCTGCTGCGCGACCCCAGCTTGTCTTACCGCATCCGCTATGTATTTGACATCTCGGATACCAACAGTCGGGAAAATCGAGATATTTCCCTTTGGCAGATGAAACCGGAGTACGAAAATGAGGTCATTCAGGCATTGCAGGACAAGTTCCTTCTGAACCGGGACGGCTCGTTTCTGGATGCTGTGGAGATACTTTCCCGGCAGCTTGCGGAAGAAGCCGCCGGGGACTGCCTTCCCGACCTGCTGAACAACAAGAAGGACAGCTTTCTGGAGGAACTGGACAATAACAGCATTGCCAGATGGTTCAAGGACGCTGTCAGTGAAAGCGTTCGCTACATGGTTCTCCACCGCTGCGGCTATGCGCCTGAACTGGACTCCGACGTTTCTGGCTGCATTCTGGATTTCAATACCGAGATCACCGCTTCCATATTGGGTTCGGCTGCCAGCACGCTGTCCCAATCCGTTCTTCGGGAAATCGGTGTTACCGTGAAATCTCTGGAACGGCAGCAATCTCGCACATTTGATTCTTTCGGAGACACTGTGTACAATGAAGCCAGAAAAAATGACGAAAGGAGCCAGAACAATGGAACTGACTTACAGAATGCAGGGAGACTACCGTCTACCCAACCTGATTCCCCCGGAGAGTCCCAAGGTGGGCAAGTACGGGATGCTGCGCCACAGCTACCTCCGCAAGCACCGGGAGGGGCTGTACACCGGGATGCTGATGGAGGGCACGCTGAACGCCCATCTGGAGGAGGTGGACCGGGAGGCCAACCGGATGCTGGAGCAGCTGACAACTCAGATGGCCCTGGAGCAGGGCGTGACGGAAGAACTGAAAGCCCGGGATCAGATGCTGTGGGTCCAGCGGATGAACAACATCCGGCAGGCCGCAGAGGAGATCATTTACAGTCAGCTGATTTACGCGTAATTGAAGAATCGCCGCTGCCCAGTGTGGAGGAACAGATTTCCTTCCTGGACGGCGGTTTTTCTGTATCGGAGGAAGCACAGCAGACCTTCTTCCCGCAATTGCAGCTTCCTCAGCAGATCATTGACGAAGCCCTGTGCATGGGCTTTAATGACCGGGATAGCCGGAAAATCATCTGTGCCTACTTTATGAAGGACAAGCCGGACAACGCCGCTTTCCTGCAAAAAAGCTATGGCACCAACGGTGCGGGGCTAATCATCCAGGGGCAGGAATACGCCGTCTGGTATGACCCGGAGGGCATTCGCGTTTCCCCTGGGCGCACCGTCCAGAAACTGCATACCACCCTCGTCACCTGGGAACAGGCCGCAAAGCGCATCCGGGAACTGCTGGATATGGGGCGGTATATGCCCCAGGCGGAACTGGATCAAGTTCCGGACTTTGAGCGGCGCAGACTCGCCCAGGCCCTTGCGTTTGCAGTGCGGGAATGCTCTGCCCAGGTGAAAGAGGACGGGTATCTTCCGCTTACAGCGAAAACCTATTCCTCCAATCGCGGCTTTCCTGAAATCGAAGCCCAGATGCAGCGGCTTTTGGAATCCCCGGATACGCTGAAACAGCTTATAGATGAATGGACACTTTTTGCAGCCGCCCATGCCAATGACCGCAGCCTCATGGTAAGCCGCCTGTATAACCCCGCCGAGCTGCTGCAAAAGCTGGAAGATTTACAGCGAATCCCCCTGACATTCACCGCCGCTGAAGGTTTTGATTCTCTGCGGCGGTATTTTATTTCCGACGATGAAATCAACCAGGCACTGCGCGGCCATGAGAGCGAGTTCCGATCACGGCTGGATGTGTTCTCCTTTTTCATCCGGAATACGGATGCCAAGGAACGGGAGAAATTTCTGAAACGGCAGCATGGAGAATACAGCGGCTACCACGGTGGAAACGACAACCGGGTCTACGACAGTACCGGTTTCTTTTTCAGCCACGGGAGTATCGGTGCGCCCTATGCTCAGGTAAACATGAAATGGCCAGCCGTTACCAAATGGGTATCCAACATGATCTCCGCCGGCGTCTACCTGTATCCCAGCGATACGGATAAAATGGCCGACTATGAGATCAATCAGCTTGCCCGACAGATCATGTCGTTCTTTTCCAATGCGCCGGACGGTTTTCAGCGTCCCACCCCCAGAAGTGATTTTGACTACTGGGAGGGCGTCGCGGAAATTCAGGAGCAGCTTTCTGCCCCGGAGCAAGTCAATACCATTTATGTTTCCATGATGCAGCCTCTCATGGAAGCAACACAGCCCAGTGACCGTTCCTTTGAAATCCGGAAGCGTGGCATGGAGGCTATGGAAAGCTACCTGGCCGGAACGTTCTCTGTTTTTGGCAAAGACCACACCATTCGCCCGCTGGCGAGGCAGGCCGTCAACGAGGATTTGGAAAAGGCCAAAGAGCTTATTACAGAATTCTGCGCTGAAGAATATGACAGCGAGCCGGATTTCTCCGATCTACGGAAAGTCGATATTGCCTACACCACCATCACGGATGAAGAAGTCCCCGTTCAGGTCAGCGTTGACCTGATGGATTTCAAACTGGATCGGTACATTGACGGCATTATCGTGGATTCCCGAAAGTACAGTTCTCTGAAAGAGCTGACGGAACAGGAACTTACTGACCCAGACTTTGACGAGCTGACAGCTTTTTCGGAGGAACAGCTTGCCAAGGTTGCCCTCCACGGCATCCAAAATAAGGTCGTTCAGAGATTGACGGATAACGGTGAGGAAATTCAGATACAGCTCCATGTCAACGGCTTTTATTACAACCATTATGGCATGACGGATGGGACCGCCAGATATATTGACGGCCCCTTTGACACTCTGGAAGATGCCGCGGAAGAAGTTCATAACTACCATCCCCAAGCAGCCCAAATCGCTGATTACGTGCCGGATATGGAAGAAGACACCTTCGATGACGTCGATCCCCAGCAGGTTCGGGAGGAACTGGCAAAGGGCGGGATCGTGGACGGAAAACTTGTTGACCCGGAGGCTCTGGAAAATACGCCCTTCATTCGTCAAGTCATGGCCGATGCGGGCGCGGCGGAGCTACCTCCTTCTTCGCCCATTCTCCCCCATGCTCTCCAGCCCGAAGTCGCCGCAGATGACCGCAGGAACTATCATATCTCCACGAATGATCTGGGTATTGGTGTTCCCATTGAGCGTTTCTATCACAACGTTCACGCCATAGAGCTGCTGCACAAGCTGGAAGCCGAAAACCGTCTGGCCACGCCGGATGAACAGGACATTCTCTCCCAATATGTAGGCTGGGGCGGCCTGCCCCAATTCTTTGAGGAAACCAATGCCCATTATGCCGAGCTGAAAGCTCTGCTTTCGGAGGATGAATACGCCGCCGCCCGGGAATCCACCCTGGCGGCGTTCTACACCCCGCCTGTGGTAATTCGTGCCATGTATCAGAGCCTTGCCAATCTGGGCTTCCAGACCGGCAACATTCTGGAACCCAGCTGCGGTGTGGGCAACTTCATGGGTCTGCTGCCGGAGGATATGGGCAGCTCCAAAATGTACGGTGTGGAACTGGACAGCATTTCCGGGCGCATTGCCCGGCAGCTCTACCAGAAAAACAGGATTGCGGTACAGGGCTTTGAGAAAACCGACCTGCCGGACAGCTTTTTTGACGTGGCCATTGGCAACGTACCCTTTGGGCAGTTCAAGGTACTGGATAAGAAATACGACAAGTACAATTTCCTTATTCACGACTATTTCTTTGCCCGCGCCTTGGATAAAGTGCGCCCCGGCGGCGTGGTGGCCTTCATCACCAGCAAAGGAACCATGGACAAGGAGAATCCGTCTGTCCGGAAATACATTGCCCAAAGGGCGGATTTGCTGGGTGCTATCCGGCTGCCGAATGATACCTTCAAGGCCGCTGCCGGTACGGAGGTCACGTCCGACATTCTGTTCCTGCAAAAACGCAGCGGCATGACTGATCTGGAGCCGGAGTGGGTGCATCTGGACACGGACGAAAACGGGCTGAAAATGAATGCCTACTTTGTATTCCACCCGAACATGATCCTGGGCAAAATGCAGGAGGTGTCCGGCCCCTACGGCATGGACACCGCCTGTATCCCCCACGAAGGTCAGGGTTTGGAATCTCTGCTGGCTGCCGCTATCGGTCATATCCAAGGTGAGATACAAACCGTGGACCTGGATGATCTTCAGGAGGAAGAAACGGGTTATCTGCCCGCTGACCCCGATGTGCGGAATTTTAGTTTCGCCGTTATGGAGGGCAAGCTGTACTTCCGGGAAAACAGCCTCATGCGTCCGGTGTCGGTATCGGCCACCGCCGAGCAGCGCATCCGTGGCCTTATCGGTATCCGGGACTGTGCGCGCAAGCTCATTGAGTACCAGACCGAGGACTACCCGGAAGCTATGATCCGGGCGGGGCAGACAAACTTAAATACCCTCTACGGCAGCTTTGTGAAGAAATATGGACGGATCAACAGCCGCACCAATGTTTCTGCCTTTTCTGCCGACAACGCTTACTATCTTCTGTCCTCTCTGGAGGTACGGGACAGTGAGGGAAATTTCCTGCGAAAAGCGGATATGTTCACCAAGCGCACCATCCGTCAAAAAGTTTCCGTCACCTCCGTGGATACAGCTTCGGAAGCTCTGGCACTGTCACTGGCTGAAAAAGCAAAAGTGGATATGCCCTATATGATGGAGCTGACCCGCAAGGATGAGGATGCCATTCTTTCTGACTTGAAGGGCGTCATCTTCTTAAATCCACAGCATGACGGGAACGAGGATGTGGCTCATAAGTATCTGCCTGCGGATGAATACCTCTCCGGCAATGTCCGGGAGAAGCTGCGGACGGCAAGATTATTTGCTGAGAAAGACGAGCGGTACACCGTCAATGTTCAGTCTCTGGAAGCGGTGCAGCCCGTTGACCTGACAGCAGGAGAAATCACTGTCAGATTGGGCGCTGCATGGCTTCCCCCGGACGTCATACAGGATTTCATGTTTGAATTGCTGCGCACCCCGTACATCCATAAACGGAATATCAAGGTGCATTACAGCACCTATACCGGCGAATGGAATATCGAAGGGAAAAGTCTGGACAAAACCAACGTCCGCTCCGACAGCACCTTTGGCACAGAGCGCATCAACGCCTACAGGATCATTGAAGAAACGCTGAATCTGCGGGACGTGCGGATTTTCGATTATAAGCATGACAGAGACGGTCGGAGGATCGCTATTCTGAATGCGAAGCAGACCGCCATTGCTCAGGGAAAGCAGGAACAGATCAAGCAGGAATTTGCGGACTGGATATGGGCTGACCCCAATCGCCGGGAACGACTGACGGCACTCTACAATGAAAAGTTCAACAGCATCCGGCCCAGAGAGTACGACGGAAGTCATCTGAACTTTGTGGGTATCAACCCGGAAATTGCACTCAGACCCCATCAGGTAAACGCCATTGCTCACATCCTCTATGGCGGAAACACTCTGCTGGCACACACGGTGGGGGCTGGGAAGACGTTCGAGATGGTAGCCGCCGCTCAGGAGAGCAAACGTCTGGGATTGTGCCAAAAGAGCCTGTTTGTGGTGCCGAATCATCTGACCGAGCAGTGGGCTGCCGAATATTTGCAGCTCTACCCCGCCGCCAACATTCTGGTTGCCACCAAAAAGGATTTTGAAACCAAGAACCGGAAACGGTTTTGTTCCAGAATCGCTACCGGCGACTACGATGCCATTATCATCGGCCATAGCCAGTTTGAGAAAATCCCCATGTCCCAGGAACGGCAAAAGTTCATACTGGAACAGCAGAAACAAGAGATTCTGGACGGAATTCGGGAGCTGAAGCGCAATAACGGCGACAATTTCTCCGTGAAGCAGCTGGAGCGCAGTAAGAAAAGCATTCAGCAGAAGTTGGACAGGCTTAATGACCAGAGCAGCAAGGATGATGTCATCACCTTTGAGGAGCTGGGCGTTGACCGGATTTTTGTGGATGAAGCCCACATGTTCAAGAATCTCGCCGCGTTTACAAAAATGCGCAATGTGGCTGGTATTTCCCAGACGGAAGCGCAGAAATCCAGCGACCTCTATATGAAATGCCGCTATCTGGACGAATTGACCGGCGGCCGGGGCGTGGTATTTGCCACAGGCACCCCCATTTCCAATAGCATGGTGGAGCTGTACACCATGCAAAAGTATCTGCAATACAGTACGTTGAAGGAGAAAGGACTGCTGCACTTTGACGCCTGGGCATCCACCTTTGGGGAGACCGTCACCGCCATTGAACTGGCCCCGGAGGGCACCGGCTATCGAGCCAAAACCCGGTTTGCCAAATTCTTTAATCTCCCGGAGCTGATGTCCATGTTCACGGAGATTGCGGATATTCAGACGGCGGATATGCTGAAGCTGCCTGTGCCGGAGGCGGAATACCACAACGTGGTGCTGAAGCCCTCGGAGCAGCAGAAGGAGATCGTCGCCAGTCTTTCCGAGCGGGCGGAAAAGGTGCGCAATAAGCAGGTAGATTCCAATGAGGACAATATGCTGGTCATCACCAACGATGGTCGGAAGCTGGCATTGGATCAGCGGCTCATTAACCCCATGCTTCCGGACAGCGATACGGGGAAAGTCGCCGTCTGCGCCGAAAATGTGTATAACATCTGGGAGCGGACAGCGGAGAAAAAGTCCACGCAGATGGTTTTCGTTGACCTCTCCACCCCGCACAATGATGGGCAGTTCAATGTGTATGACGATCTGAAAAAGAAACTGCTGGACAAAGGCATCCCGGAAACCGAGATTGTCTACATTCACAACGCCAAAACGGAAGCCGCCAAAAAGGAGTTGTTCGGAAAGGTGCGCTCCGGCGAAATTCGGGTACTGATCGGCTCCACCCAGAAAATGGGAGCCGGAACCAACGCCCAGCGGAAGCTCATTGCCCTGCACCATATGGATTGCCCATGGCGGCCATCCGATTTGCAACAGCGGGAGGGGCGCATTATCCGTCAGGGCAATGAAAACCCAAAGGTAGACATCTACACCTATGTAACGGAGAACACCTTTGACAGCTATCTGTATCAGCTGGTGGAGGGCAAGCAGAAGTTCATCGGCCAGATCATGACCTCCAAATCCCCGGTGCGCAGCGCGGAGGACATTGACGAAACCGCTCTGAGTTACGCCGAGATCAAGGCGCTGTGTTCCGGAAATCCTCAGATCAAGGAAAAAATGGACTTAGATATTGAGGTGCAGAAGCTGAAGCTCCTGCGCTCGAACCACATGAGCCAGCGGTACGCTCTGGAAGATAAGCTCATTCACAGCTTCCCTATGCAAATTGCGTCCACGCGGCAGATGATAGATGGTCTCCGGTCAGATATGGTACTGCTCAAAGAGAACACGCATCCAAACGAGGACGGTTTCAGCCCCATGGTGATAGACGGTCATACCCTCACGGAGAAGAAAGCTGCCGGTACTGCCCTTCTGGATGCCTGCAATACCATGACCGGCACCAATCCCATTCCTCTTGGCTCCTACCGCGGTTTTCAGATGACACTCTGCTTTGACAGCTTTGAAAAGCTGTTCAAGATTTCCTTGCAGGGTGCGTTGACCTACAAAGTTAGTCTGGGTACGGATGTTTTTGGCAACATCCAGCGCATAGATAACCTGCTGGAAAGTATGCCGACACAACAGATCGAATACAAGGAGAAGCTGAAAAATCTGGAAATCCAGGTTGAAAACGCCAAACAGGAAATCGCAATGCCCTTTCCCAGAGAGGAGGAGCTGAAGGAAAAAGCCGCCCGTCTGGATCAGCTGAACATCCTGCTGAATATGGACAAGCGGGAAAATGAGATCGTGGATGGCATACAGGATGAAGGCGAAATCCAGCCCCAGCGGGAATCCCGTGATTGGGAGCGGTAAACACTTCGCACATTTGCTTGCTTTCTGGAAATGCGATATAATGGAAGAAAAAGGAGTTGTCCATTATGTTGTTTTCCAAGGAGAAAATGCGTTATGTAACCCTGAATGATTCCGAGCTGCGCCTTGCCAAATACGCGCTTCTCCGGTTCCGTAATATGCTCATTGCCAAAGAGCTGCCCACGGAGGACGTAAACGCCCTCTTGCTGAAGCTCTATAAGTAAGCAAATCCACCGCTTTTATTGACTGCTACAAATGCTCTCTTGCCGCATTCGAAAAACGTAACATGCAGTCTCCTGTAAAGCAAGAAAAACGTTACATACCATTTGACAAAGCCGAAGAATAATGTTACACTGGCCGTGTTACAATATGCTTAGGGGGTGGCCAAATGCTGTATCGAAAGGCATATGACAGACTGCTGGAATGGAAGGGGCAGCCGAATAAAAAGGCTCTTTGTATCATGGGCGCACGTCAGACCGGCAAAACGACCGTTATCCGCCAGTTTGGCAAGGAACAGTATTCCTGTTTTGTGGAGGTCAATTTCATCACAGATACCGATGCGGCAAAGATCTTCTCCGGGAATCTGGATGCCAATACTATCATTGCGGGTCTGACCGCTTATACCAGAAAGCCAATGATCCCCGGCAATACGCTGGTGCTTCTGGATGAAATTCAGGCGTGTCCCAACGCTAGGACTGCCATCAAGTTTCTGGTGGAAGACGGCCGCTTCGACTATATCGAATCCGGCTCCCTTTTGGGCGTCAGGCACAGAGAAGTGCGATCCTATCCGGTCGGCTTTGAGGAGCTTTATCAGATGTATCCTATGGATCTGGAGGAATATCTGTGGGCCAACGGCGTACAGAAATCGACGATTCAGTACCTGAAAGGCTGCTACGAGACGGGAACGCCGGTCACGGATGCCATTCATCAGACCATGTGCAAGCTGCTGTATAGCTATATTGTGGTCGGTGGTATGCCGGATGTAGTCCAGACCTATGTGAATACCCATGATATTGCTCTGGTGATCGCTCGCCAAACGGAGATACTGGAGCTGTACCGGCTGGATATCGCGCAGTATGCACAGGGCAGCGAAAAGGTCAAGGTTCGTGCTATTTTTGACAGCATTCCCAGCCAGCTGAACGATAAAAAGCGCAGGTTTGTGTTGGCCGCATTAGACCCCAATGGTCGACAGCTCCGCTATGCGGATAGCTTCAACTGGTTGGCCGACGCGGGCGTCGCGCTTCCCTGCTACAATGTGGGGGAGCCGCAACCACCGCTCATGTTGAATGAAAAGCGGAATCTCTTCAAGCTGTTTATGGGAGATACCGGTCTGCTGTGTGCTGCCTGCATGGAAAATGTACAGTTTGAGATTCTCAACGGTGCGCTGCAGATCAACATGGGCAGTATTCTGGAAAATGTGGTTGCGCAGCAGCTAAAATGCAATGGTTTTCAGTTGAATTATTATGACGGAAAGAAAACCGGCGAAATCGACTTTGTTATTCAAAACGGAATGGGAATCGAACTGATCGAAGCCAAATCCGGAAACGATTTCAAGGTACATTCCGCCATGGACAGAATCCGCAAAACAGAGGGCTGGAAATTTGAAAAAGCGACCGTGCTCTGCAAAGGAAATATCGAATCCGTTGATGGGGTGTGGTATTATCCATGGTATATGGTCATGTTCATGAAAGCCTATCAGCCGCCAAAAGAGATGAAATACGAAATTGATTTAAGTGCGTTGCAATAATCCAAACCGGAAAATAGCATCTGTCTTCACCGGCAGGTGCTTTTTCTATACCCGAAAATGAAAGGAAGGCAATATTTATCACAAATCAAGAATTAAACACACGTCTCTACCAAAAGATGTTTGACGAACAGGAACACTACCGGCAGCATCTTCTGTCGCTGCCCCCGGAGAAAATTCTGGACAGCGCCTACGAGTACACCATCCGGGAGGACATTCTGTTATCCCTGGAATACAATGACCTAACAACCAGGCAGTGTCAGGCACTTCTCAAATCCGAGCATCCCTTGCAGGATGTATTTCGGGCCTGGGAGCATCACGAAAGTCCCCATATGGAGGAAGTGCAGGCCATTATCGAAGCAAAGGCGAATGATATGTGCCATCTGTATGCCCAAAAGGCACACCGAGAGGAGCGGTAGCCCATGGCATACTTCACCCCGGAGGACATCCAGCAAGCCAAACAGCTGGATTTACTGACATATCTTCAAATTTACGAGCCGGATCAGCTGGTGAAGGTGTCCGGCGATACCTACTGCACCAGAGACCACGATTCCCTCAGAATCAGCAACGGGAAATGGCACTGGTTTTCCCGGCAAACAGGCGGCAGGACGGCCCTTGACTATCTCGTGAAGGTCAGGGGCTGTTCTTTTATGGAGGCTATGGAGATCATTCATGGCGCACCCCTGCCTAAGACGATCCCCGCACCGGCTCCCAAGGCAGAATCAAAAAAGCTGCTGCTCCCTGAGCGGAACGGCAACGCGGACACCGTGATCCGCTATCTGAAAGGCCGCGGCATCCACGACGTTATTATCCGCTACTGTCTGGAGAATAATCTGCTCTTTGAATCCCAGAAATACCACAGTGCCGTGTTTCTAGGTTATGACAAGGACGGCACTGCCCGCTATGGCAATGTCCGTGGAACCGTTGGGGACTACAAAGGGGAGCTGTCCGGCAGCGACAAGCACTACTCTTTCTCTATTCCCGGCAAGAGCCGGACCGTTCATGTCTTCGAGTCTGCCATTGACGCTTTGAGCTACGCCACCATGGAGCTGTTCGAGGGAAAGAACTGGCATGAGGATCATCTGCTGTCCCTTGCCGGGGTATTTGTCACCAAACGGGAAGATGTAGTGCCGGTTGCTCTGTCCCGGTATCTGGCGGATCACCCGGAGATTCGGACACTTCGGCTCCATCTGGACAACGATGTCGTTGGCCGGGGCGCGGTGGCCGGAATTGTCGGTGGTCTGCGTAACAGGTACGAGATTTGGGACGAGCCGCCCAAGTGCGGCAAGGATGTTAATGATCAGCTCAAAATCAGGATTGGATTGAAGCGAAAGGAGGATTTTTGCCGTTGAAAATCAATATTTATCAGATCAACACAGACCGGGACCCGAAGCAGCTTAAATTCCTGTGTCTGGACACCGCTCGTCGGATTCTGCATTCTGCGGAGCCGGACAGTGCCGCCTACGATAAGGTCTACTCCGGCGATGTGAAATGCCGGAATCTGGAGGATGTATTTACCCTCTTTAATTCTCGCAGGCCGGAGGGCTTCCGGGGACACAGCCTCTCCGTCTCGGATGTTGTGGAGGTGGAGGATGCCGCCGGTATTACGCCGGGATTCTATTTCTGTGACAGCTTTGGATTCAAGGAAATTCCTTTTCAGCCGGAGCTTGCCGCCGACGCCGTCCGGGGTCCTACCATCCAAGTGGTTTTGGTGGAACCCGGAAAGACGGCACGGATCGCGGAAGTCGGCACTTCTCTGGACGCCATGCAGCAGACCGTAGGCGGCGATATTGAAGCCTGTTACCCCTTTGATGAGCAGGTCTGTATTGTCTGCAATTCTGAAGGGAAAATCAATGGTCTGCCCCTGAACCGCGCCATCCGGGACGAAGATACCAATGAGATTGTGGACATCATTGCCGGTACGTTCTTCATCTGCGATTGCCGCAAAGAATCCTTCGGCAGTCTTTCCGAGGAACAGCAGAAGCGGTATCTGGAAAAATACCGTCTCCCGGAACGGTTCTTCCGCACAAGAGACGGCATTGAAGCCGTGTCATATAAGCCTCAAAATCGAGAGCGTTAAGTGTCCTTTCTCAGCACCGCCAGATAATCTACGTAGGAATATATTTTTGCTCTTCCCGACTTTTCTGTTTGCTGTAAAATCCCATTATCCACAAAAGACGCAACATTTTTTGCGGCTGTATTATAGGACAAATTTAGGGCTGTCGCAGTTTTTTGAATATCGATAATGGGGTTCTTTTCCAAATAAATAAGAAAGTTTATTGCGTTGGTTTGCTGCCGCTTTGTCATGCTATTAAATTTTTGTACATTCCGGTTGTGAATTTCCGTAAGACGGTCAATTGTTTGAATTGCATCCTCGGCAGAATCGGATAGTGCTTGCAGGAAAAAGAGAACCCACTGCTCGTAGTCCCCGGTTTTTCGTACTTGCGTCATCCGGTCATAGTATTCGACCCGGTTCATTTTCAGAAAATAGGAGATATAAAGCGACGGTGCGGAGAGTATTTTCTTCTCCATGAGAAACAGCGTAATCAGAAGCCGCCCTACCCGGCCATTTCCATCTAAAAAAGGATGGGTTGTTTCAAACTGGTAATGGATCAGTGCTGCCTGGATCAGTGGGTCAAGGGAATCCTCCCCATTCATATATTTCTCCAGATCGGACATGGCATCTACCATATCTTCTGGATTTGGCGGAATATACCGCGCATTTCTCAATGTGCTTCCCTGACCGCCGATCCAATTTTGCGAATAACGGAATTCACCGGGATTCTTTTCCTGACCGCGCACCCCCTCCATCAGAACAGCGTGTGTTTCTTTAATCAATCGGTTACACAGCGGGAGCGTTTGAAGGCGATTGATCGCGTATTCCTCCGCACGGATGTAATTCACAACATCTGATACATTGAGGTTTGTGTTTTCCTCCGCAAAGGGGTTCAAAATGTCATCCAGCGTACACTGCGTCCCTTCGATCTGGGAAGAAAGCAGTGCTTCCTTCCGCACATACATGGAAACAAACAAATCCATATTCGGAATACGGGAAGACAGGCCATCCAGTGTAGCCAGCCTTCGATTTGCGTCAATCAGCTTGGCAATCAGCTCATTACTCATCTCAATAGGCGGCTCAGGGGGAAGCGGATTGGGGCGAAAAGACTGATAAGCCATTTCCCCTGACAGATTAGTTACAAGGCAACCGGCTCTGTTATTCATGGCAGTTCCTTTCTAAAAATGAAATTACACGGCTAATAATAGCACAGTTATTTCAGAAAATCAAGTTTTTCTGAAATAACAGGCAATATAGTTTTTCATAAAATACGTAAAATATGATATAAACAATCAAAATACTCCCTGTAATTTCATTTTCCACCCCAATAGACAAACCGGTTGCTTTTAATCATTTGTGTCGTGAAGAATAGAAAAGTGTGAATGGTTGCAAAAATCTATTCTAAGTCAACTAATAGCCATTACAGAAAATGAATCAATGCATCCGAAAACATATAAGCAATTTCTGGTAATACCGTTTCCAGAGACTGCTGCCACCGCACCGCCCGAAAGGGTGGTGCTTTTCTATACCCAAATTACAGGAGGTGATGCCCCTTTGAACACAAAATCCACAGCGTCCTGTGGCTGTGGCAAGCCCAGGACTACCCCTATTTCCCCGGAGGAAAAGCGATGGCTGAAAGAAAAACTATCCCAGTCCCGTTACGACGAATGTATGCAGGAGCGGCGGGAGGCATGGCTGTTTCTTCGGCCCGGTCATAAAAAGAACTATCGATAGGAGGTTTGTCTTTTATGGAGCAAGCATCGCCTTTGTACTCCCACAAAGGCAGCTTGTCAGGGGGAACCCCTGATACCCCTGTATCTGAATCGAGAAGAAGGAGTGAAATCTATTCGCAATCGTAATATCAAAATCCAGTTGTGGCTGAACAAAGCGGAAGCCCGGAATCTCCAAGAAAAAGCAAGGCGCAGCCACCTGTCTGTTGCCGCCTATCTGCGGCAGCTTATCAGCGGTGTTGTTCCCAAGGAAGCTCCGCCCCCGGACTTCTTCTCCATGATGCGGGAGCTGCATTACATCGGGAACAACCTCAACCAAATCGCCATGAAAGCCCACGCTCTGAATGCCATCGATGCTAAGCACTATGATGAGGGTGTACGGATGTTTGATAAGGCCGTTCAGAAAATCCTGTCAGCAGTCCTTGACCCCATGCCTATGGAGCACTGACCCATGGCCGTTACATCCATCTGGCGTGTCCATGGCAGCGTTGGGAAGGTTCTGGACTATGTGGAAAACGCGGAGAAAACCACCGCCGTTTCCACCGGTGACGGCGACCTGTCCGATGTCATTGACTATGCCATCCAGCAGCGCAAGACCAGCCAGACCCAAGTGAGGGACGGTGAGGAAGTTGTTCAACGTTTCGTTTCCGGTATCAACTGCAATCCCCGTACCGCAAAAATGGAGATGCAGAAGATCAAGAAGTTTTACGGGAAAGAGGATGGTGTCATTGCCTACCACGGCTACCAGTCCTTCGCCCCCGGAGAGGCTACCCCGGAGCTTGCCCATGAGATCGGGGTCAAGCTGGCGCAGCGGCTGTGGGGAGATCGGTATCAGGTACTTGTGGCCACCCACCTGGACCGTGCCAACCATCTGCATTCCCACTTTGTTATCAACACCGTGTCCTTTGTGGACGGTATCAAATACCACCGCACCAAGCAGGATTATAAGGAAATGCAGCGAGCGTCCGATGCTCTCTGCAAGGAGTACGGCCTGTCCGTGATTCGGAATCCCAAAGGCCGGGGCAAAACCTACAGCGAATGGGCAGCCGAAAAAGATGGAAAGCCCACCCTGCGCGGCATTATCCGCTCCGACATTGACCGTGCCGTTCTGGCATCCACCACCCAGCGGAATTTTCAGGAAGCCATGCAGGCTATGGGCTACACCTTCAAAACCCGCACCCCGGATGGGCAGCCCCTCAAATATCCGGCGCTGAAACCACCCGGAGCAAAAGGCTACTTCCGCTTCCACCGGCTGGGGCCGGGGTATTCTCTGGCCGAAATTCTGGATCGTGTTTACGACAACGTGAGACGGCAGACTCCTTTCCCGGAGGCTGACCGGATGGCACGGCAGCGTAATCCATTTATCCCCTACCCCAAAGCGAAAGGCATTCACGCCCTGTATCTGCGCTACTGCTATGAACTGCGCATTATCCAAAAGCATCCGGCATCCGTGAAGCGGGTGCCTTATTCTATGCGGCAGGATTTAGTCTTGCTTGACAAACTGGACGCGGAAACCCGCTTCCTCGCCAAGCATGAATACGGCAGTTTCATCGAACTGGAATCCCACAAGGAAAAATCCACAGGCAGAATACAAGAGCTGGAGCAGGAGCGTAACGCACTCCGCAGCCAGCTTCGGGCAGCCACCCGCAGGGAAGATGCTCCTGCGGTGGAGTGTCTTAAATCCCGTATCAAGGAGGTATCCTCTGAGATAAAAACACTGCGTCAGGAGGTGAAATTATGTGACGGAATCGAAGCCCGTTCCGCTCTGATGGAGCGGAATCTGGAGCAATTACAGCAGGAACAGGAAATCGAAAGAAAGGAGGAAGAACAGCATGAGCTATTCCGGCGAGGCGGCAGATCAGGTCGTCCGTCTGAGCTTGAACGGGGTTGAGGTCGCGGCAAAATTGTCCGGCTCCGCCGCCAAGCAGCTGGCGATTATGATTTACGCCATTCTGAAAGACCAGAAGAAAACAAAAGGCAAGATCCGTCTGACCAATATGCTCCGCTCCGGCAAGGAACTGAAAGTGTTCGCCGTCAAGGATGGTGATCTTCAGAAATTCTGCGAGGAGGCCAAGAAGTACGGTGTTCTCTATTGTGTCCTCAAAGATAAAAATGCCACCGACGGCATTACGGACATCATGGTTCGGGCAGAGGATGCCGCAAAAGTCAACCGCATCTTTACCCGTTTCGGGCTTGCCACTGTGGATTTGGCATCTCTGAAAACAGAGCTTGTCAGGCAGCAGGATAAGACCCGCACCGAAGAGGACGCGGATGTGCGCTCCGGTTCCGACAAGCCCCATAACGATGATTTCGTGAAGGAACTGTTCGGTGAGGACCCGGAGAAACACATTGTGGAGGAAAACCCTCAGACCGGACGGAACGAGGCCGAACGTCCGTCCGAGAGTACATTGCCGAACAGACGGGGCGAAGAAATCTTTTCTGACAGTCGTCCCTCTGTTCGTGAGGCGATGAAGCAGATTCGGCAGGAGCGGTTTAGTCAACTAGACAATTCGCAGAATACCATTACCGACAAGGTAGTGGAGAAAATCACGAAAGGAAAGGATCGATGAAATGAACGAATTTTTTGACAAGGAGGAATGGGCCAACCGCAAGCAGCAGGACCGGGAATCGGCATACGCCATCGTGGATGACGCTCTGAAAAAGGTCGGCACAGACGGAAAAGCTTTTCAGACTTACTTAGATGTACAGTCCAAATTCGAGCGGTATTCCGTCAGCAACGCTCTGTTGGTCGCTGCCCAGAAACCGGATGCTACCGATCTGGGAGAGGCCAACTTCTGGCGTGGCCGGGGAGGCTATATCCGCAAAGGAGAATTCGGTATTCTCCTCATGGAACCCGGAAATTCCTACACCCGAAAGGATGGCTCCAAGGGTGTCGGCATCAACGTCAAGCGTGTCTTTGATATTTCCCAGACCACATTGTCTCCTGTTCCCGAACGGGTGACAAGTCCGGACATCCGGCAGCTTCTCAACGCCATGGTATGCTACGCTCCCTGCAAGGTAGACTTCCGGGACGAATTGCCGGATGGCCAGAGCGCTCTTTACAGCCCCCAAGAGAAAACCGTATTTGTCCTGCGGGGACAGTCCATGGAGGATGTGTTCCGGGGCGTCGCTCAGGAGCTTGCCCACGCCTATCTGGACACCGGGAACTACAGCCGGGAGGACAATACATTCCTCGCTCAGTGTGTCGGTAATATTCTCTGCCAGCGCAATGGGATCGACGGAAAAAGCCTTGCTGTCACCCAGCTGCCCAAGGAGTACGCGGAGATGGAGCCGAAGCAGCTGCGGGAGGAGCTGAAAGCCATCCGCACCGCCGCCAATCAGATCTCCGCGGATATGTTCCGCTTTCTGGATGCCAAAAGCCACGGGAGCAGGCAGCGGGACGACGCCCGGTAAAGGAGGCGCGTATGGCAGAAGTACAGCATCTGATCCAGGTCAGCGACTATGAGCAGCGGCTCATGGTCAATGGCCTGAACGCCTTCCGCAATGACCTGATCCGGGACGGCAAGCCCACGGAGGACATCAATGCCCTGCTCATGAAGGTCATTGATGCCCCAGAGAAAAAGCCAAAAAGGAAGTTTGACCGTGAACGATAAGCTGTCCCGGCAGAACTGTATTCTCTATGTCTGCGGCATTCTCCCGGTGGTCTGGCTGGCCCTGCTGGCCGCTCCTCTATTGGAATGTGGTCTGGGTACGCTGTTGAAGGGCTTCGGTACAGCACTGGAAAATCCCTTTCATATCGTCTGGTGTGACCAGAGCCTCAAAACACTGCTGATCTTCCTCATGCTCTATGGCCTGGGCATCGGCATCTACGTTTCCAACGAGCGTGTCTACAGGCGGCGGGAGGAACAGGGTTCTGCCCGGTGGGGGAATCCTCTATCCATTGCCAAGCGCTACCAACAGAACGGGAACGCCAATAAGCTGCTGACCCAGCAGGTGGCGCTGGGCCTGGACGGAAGAAAGCACCGCAGGAACCTAAATGTCCTGATCTGCGGCGGTTCCGGTGCCGGTAAGACCCGCTTCTATGCGAAGCCCAATATCATGCAGGCCAACACCTCCTTCGTAATCCTAGACCCCAAGGGAGAACTGCTGCGGGATACTGGCCATCTTCTGGAGGAAAAGGGCTATGTCATTAAGGTCCTGGATTTGATCAACCCGGAACGGAGCCATTGCTACAATCCCTTTGTGTATCTCCGGGATGATGATGACATTCAGCGGCTCGCCACCAACATTATGAAGAACACCACCCCCAAGGACAGCAAATCCTCCGACCACTTCTGGGAAGATATGGCGGCCATGCTCTTAAAGGCCCTGATCTCCTATCTTCACTATGAGGCACCCCCGGAGGAGCAGAACTTCCCCATGGTCATGGACATGATCCGAGCCGGTGATGTGAAAGAGGACAACGAGGAATATGCCTCCACCCTGGACGAGCTGTTTGAGCGGTTGGAGAGGAAAAACCCGGAGCATATCGCCGTGCGGTACTACAAAGGCTACCATTCCGGCAGCGGCAAGACCCTGAAATCCATTCAGATCACCCTGATCTCCCATCTGGAGAAGTTCAACCTGACTTCTCTGGCGGGAATTACCCAGACAGACGAAATGGAGCTGGGAGAAATTGGAGAACGGAAAACCGCCGTCTTTGCGGTGATCCCCGACAGTGACAGCTCCTACAACTTCATCGTCGGAATGCTCTACACCCAGCTGTTCCAGCAGCTCTATCGGAAAGCGGACTTTGAGCATGGCGGGCGGCTGCCGGTCCATGTCCACTTTGTCATGGACGAGTTTGCCAATGTGGCCTTGCCGGATGATTTCGACAAGCTTCTTGCCACCATGCGAAGCCGGGAAATTTCCGTCAGCATCATCCTCCAGAATCTGGCCCAGCTGAAAGCACTCTTTGACAAGCAATGGGAAAGCATCGTAGGCAACTGCGATACCTTCCTATACTTAGGCGGCAACGAGCAATCCACCCACGAGTATGTGTCCAAGCTGCTGGGAAAACAGACCATCGACACCAACACCTACGGCCAGTCCAAAGGCCGCAGCGGAAGCTACACCACCAACTTTCAGACTGCCGGACGGGAGCTGATGACCCCGGATGAAGTGCGTATGCTGGACAACCGCTACGCGCTTCTTTTTATTCGGGGCGAACGCCCTGTGAAGGATCTGAAATACAACATCCTCAAGCACCCCAATGTGGCCCTCACCACAGATGGAAAGGCTGAGGCCTACCAGCACGGCACAGACCCGTTGAGCGTTGCCGCTGTTTCCATCAACCTGGAAAAGCTGAAACAGGCTGTCCCAGAGGATACCGACACTGGGGATTATGTCGTCCTTACCGAGGAGGAAGTCTATGACTTCATGCGCAAGAAAGCGCAGGAAAATAACCAAAATCAAAATTCAAATTATCAGGAGGTTACTTATGAAAAACATCATCCACAACATCATTCATCCCACCACCCGTCGGACTTCTAACCGCTTGCCCATGCCCGAACCCGTCCGCAAAGGTTTCCGCCGCTACAGCTGCGCCGTACTCACCGGTGCCATGATCCTGGGCCTGGCCATGCCCGCCTATGCCGCGGGCGACCCGCTGACCGTGGTCAACAATCTGAGTACCTTTATCTTCGGCCTGATTCGGGCCGTGGGCCTCATTTTGTTGGGCTGGGGCATTGTCCAGGTGGGCCTTTCCTTGCAGTCCCATGACCCCTCCCAGCGGAGCAACGGCTTCCTGACTCTGGCCGGTGGAATCGTCATCACCTTCGCCAAGGAGATTCTGGACCTCATCATTGCGTGAGAATCCACAAAGGGTAGGCCCACACGGGCCTGCCCGGAAAAGGAGGTGAAAACCATTGTCGGATAACTGGGTCGTACAAAACCTGGAAAAAGCCCTGAATGTCTGGAATGACAAGCTCAGTGAGATCTGGCAGCTCATTACCCAGTCCCCCACCAGCTTCAAGGGCGGCACTCTTTGGAATGTGGTGTCCAGCATCCACGGTGCCTTGCAGGCCATTGGTTATGCCCTGCTGGTGTTGTTCTTCGTGATCGGTGTTATGAAAACTTGCGGTTCTTTGACGGAAGTCAAACGCCCGGAACACGCATTGCGGCTGTTCGTGCGGTTTGCCCTTGCTAAGGGCGTGATCTCCTACGGCATGGAGTTGATGCTGGCACTATTGGACATTGTACAGGGGGTGATCTCCACCATCATGCAGGCAGCTGGCTTTGGACAGCCCCAGTCCGCTGTGCTGCCGTCTGAAATTGTTTCGGCCATTGAGGACTGCGGGTTCTTTGAATCCATCCCGTTGTGGGCCGTCACGCTGATCGGCGGCCTGTTCATCTGGGTGCTGTCTTTTCAGATGATCCTCAGTGTCTACGGGCGCTTTTTCAAAATGTATATGTACACAGCCATTGCCCCCATTCCGCTGTCCACCTTTGCCGGGGAACCCACGCAGAGCATCGGCAAGAGCTTTCTCAAAAGCTACGCTTCCGTCTGTCTGGAAGGAGCTGTCATTGTGCTGGCCTGTGTAATTTTCTCTGCCTTTGCGTCCTCGCCCCCTGTAGTGGATGCGGGTGCAGCAGCGGCCAGCATGGTATGGAGCTATATCGGAGAACTGATTTTCAATATGCTGATCCTCGTTGGGTCCGTGAAGATGGCAGACCGGGTCGTGCGGGAGATGATGGGACTATAGCCAGGTCGAAAACCGTCATTTCCATAATAGTTTTCGACTTATAAGTTCAAAACTATTGACATTGTGTTGTTCCAGAGTATAATAAAAGAAAAGCCATGGAGGTATGCAGCAATGGCGGAACTCGTCAATCGCCCGGAATATCTGAGACAGCTCATTCAAAACCGAGATGTGGACTTGGTAAAAATCGTCACCGGTATCCGCAGATGCGGCAAATCATCCCTGCTGGAACTGTACCATCAGTATCTTTTGGAACAGGGCGTCGCGGAATCTCACATTATTCATATGAATCTGGAGTCTCTGCGCTACCGAACGCTTTCCGATTATCTTGCCTTCTACGACTATGTCAGCCAAAAGATCCCGGATAGCGGAAAAACCTATCTGATTTTCGACGAACTGCAAGCGGTAAGCCACTGGGAAAAGGCCATTGAATCCTTCCGGCTGGATTACGATGTGGATATTTACATCACAGGCTCCAATGCCTATCTGCTGTCCACAGAGTTCTCCACCCTGCTTTCCGGACGATATGTGGAAATCCGGATGCTGCCCCTGTCTTTCAAGGAGTTCCTGACCTTCTACAGCTTTGACCAATCTGTCACACTGGAAGAAAAATTCCAGAAGTATTTGCAGTTCGGCGGTATGCCCATTCTGCGGGAGTATCAGTTCAACGAAGCCCGGAGCAATCAGGCATTGGAGGGTATCTATTCCACCGTCGTCCTGCGTGATATTTTACAGCGCAATGAAGGTGCCGATCAGGCCATGCTTCAGAAGATCATGCTGTTTCTCTGCTCCAACATTGGCAGTATCAATTCTCCCAGCAGCATTGGCAATGTCCTGTACAACGAGGGCGCTATCAAAGGGCGGAATGTCGCGGGGAAAACCGTTGAGAAGTATATCTCCATGCTCCGCAGCGCTTATATTTTCTTCTCTGTCGGCCGCTATGATGTAAAGGGAAAGCAGCTACTGAAAACGCTGGGCAAGAACTATATCATCGACATGGGCTTTCGGAATATGCTGCTGGGCTACCGGGACGCGGATCGGGGGCATATTCTGGAAAACATTGTCTATCTGGAGCTGCTTCGCCGGGACTATCGGGTCTGCATTGGAAAGGTGGGCGAGACGGAGGTAGACTTCGTAGCAGAAAAGCCGGACGATAAGCTATACGTTCAGGTAACGGAGAGTATGCTTTCCCCGGAAACCCGGGAACGGGAACTGCGTCCCCTGCAAATGATTCCGGACAATTACGAGAAAATCGTTTTGTCCATGGATTGGGACTTCATCAAATCCTACGATGGGATCAAATCCCTGAATCTGCTGGATTGGCTGTTAGATAAAAAGTAAGCACCCCACCGGGTCATAGGCAGATCAAAAACCGGTTTGTCCGTATTTTGTCATTCTCATTGGTTCCATGAAGATAGCAGGCCGGGTTGTACGGGAGATGACGGGCTATAATTGGAATATAAAGGCGAACAGATTGGGATTGCAAACTAGGGAACTTTTTGCTATAATATAGGCAGCAAAAGTTCCCTAGGAGGTGCCGCATGAACAACAACTACCCGCAAATTCAAGAACTGCTCCATCAAAAGGCTGACTATCAGGCACGATTGAACCTACTGCCATACGATGGAACGCCGGAAGTCAAGGAAGATGGCGGCAAGAAGTATTTGTACGTTCGTAAACGCATCGGGTCGAGGCTGAGTTCCACATATGTGGATGTGTACTCTGACACGCTGTACCAGCTGCTGCTGCGCAATGCCCGCGATGCCAAAGAATACCGGAAGAACATTCGACGTTTAGACAAGGAATTGGCACAGCTCGGCTACACAGATCAGGGGGTTTCCCCTCGTGTACAACTGAACCTTGATTTCGCCCGTGCCAACATGAAGTCCAACATCTACGATCAGGCAATTTTGGAGGGTGTCGCCACCAGCTTTCCCCAAACGGAAGACATCATCGATAACGGCATCGTCAACGGCATGACAGCAACGGACGTGCAGAAGATACTGAATCTGAAACACGCATGGGAATTTATTCTTGACCGGGATGTGATCACATACCCCAGCGACTATTCTATTCTGTGCCATATTGCGAAGCTGGTCAATGAAGGATTCTTTCAAGATGGTGGACGAATCCGTGGTATTCCGGTAACGATAGGCGGTTCCAGTTACGTTCCCCCCATGCCAATCGAGACGGTAATCAAAGAACACCTTGAAGATATTCTGAAATGCGACCTGCCTGCCGATGAAAAAGCCATTCAACTTTGCCTCTACTGCATGAAAACGCAGATTTTCAACGATGGCAACAAACGTGCTTCGGTGATTTTTGCGAACCACTACCTTATTTCACGAGGTGGAGGAATGCTGATTATTCCAGAAAAAGAGGTGCCGGAGTTTAAGCGGCTTCTTGTGGCTTTTTACGAGGATAGAAGCAACGACATTTTTCTTTTCATGAAAGAAAGATGTGTAAAGACATTTTAATCTAGGGAATTTTTTAGGCGATATTTTGTAAAAAAGTTCCCTAGTCGCAATTCAACGCCTTCCAGATTGGGAGGCGTTTTTCTTTTACACAAAACAAGGAGGAAACCATTGGAAGTAAAAATCAACAAAGAAATCCAGTCCTACAGCGAGTCCATGTTCTTAGGGTTGTCCATGCGGCAGTGCGGCTTCTCTCTGGCGGCTGTCCTGGTGGCCGTGGGGCTGTACTTTCTGCTGAAGCCCTACGTGGGCACAGAAACCATCAGCTGGATGTGCATTCTGGGAGCCGCGCCCTTTGCGGCCATGGGCTTTGTCAACTACCACGGTATGACCGCCGAACAGCTGGCCTGGACCTGGATTCGTTCGGAGCTGCTGGAACCCAAGCGGCTCATTTCCGAGCCGGACAATCTCTATTACAAACTGCTGGAGGACACCATCTCCAACCGCGAAAAGGAGGCGTATAAGAAATGATGAAATCCATTCGTACTTTGGTGCGACAGGACCGGGAGAAATATGTCATTCCCCGGCGTGTCCAGGACGTGATCCCCATTCAGAAAATCTGGGAGGACGGGATTTTCCTCACCGGCGGGCGGTACGCGAAAAGCTTCCGCTTCACGGATATTAACTATCAGGTGGCATCGGAGCCGGACAAGGAGAAGATGTTTCGGGGCTATAGCGCCATCATCAACAGCCTGGACTGCGGAGCCACCACCAAAATCACTATCTTCAACCACCGTATGAGCCAGATCAACTTTGAGAAGTCCATCCTCATGCCCATGCAGTGGGACGGCCTGGACGACTACCGGGAGGAATACAACCAAATGCTTCTGGACAAGGCCACCAACGGTAACGGCATTGTCCAGGAGAAATTCATCACCATCTCCGTCCGCAAAAAGGACGTGGATGCCGCCCGGAGCTTCTTTGCCCGTGTGGAAGCCGACCTTTCCTCTCACTTTGCTGCTCTTGGCTCCACCTGCGGCCCCATGAACGCCATTGAACGGCTGCAAATTCTCCACCGCTTCTACCGCAGCGGAGAAGAAAATGAGTTCCGCTTTTCTCTCCGGGATTCTGCCCGGAAGGGTCACAGCTTCCGGGACTACATCTGCCCGGATTCCATCGAGCGGCACAGCGACTATCTCCAGATTGGGGATCGGTTCGCACGGGTGCTGTACCTCAAGGACTACGCCAGCTATATTCAGGATGATTTCGTATCCGAGCTGACCGACCTGAACCGGGACATGATGCTCTCCATCGACATGGTTCCCATTCCCACAGATGAAGCCGTGCGAGAGGTGGAAAACCGGCTGCTGGGTGTGGAGACGAACATTACCAACTGGCAGCGCCGTCAGAACAGCAACAACAATTTTTCCGCTGTTGTTCCCTATGACATGGAATTGCAGCGAAAAGAAAGCAAGGAGTTTCTGGACGACCTAACCACCCGTGACCAGCGGATGATCTTCGGCATCCTGACCATGGTCATTACCGCCGACACAAAGGACCAGCTGGACGCGGATACGGATGCCATTCTCTCCACAGCAAGAAAACGGATGTGCCAGATGGCGGTTCTCAAATATCAGCAAATGGACGGATTGAACACCGTATTGCCCATTGGCACCAGGAAGCTCAACGCCTTCCGCACTCTGACCACGGAAAGCCTTGCGGTGTTCATGCCCTTTAAGGTGCAGGAGATCATGGACAAGGGCGGCATCTACTTTGGGGAAAACGCCATTTCCCACAACTTGATTATGTGCAACAAGGAGAACCTGCTGAACCAGTCCGCGTTTCTGCTGGGTGTCCCCGGCTCCGGCAAATCCTTCTCCGCCAAGGAGCTTATGACCTTCCTGATGCTGAACACCGAAGACGACATTCTGGTATGCGATCCCGAAGGCGAGTACGCCCCTCTGGTAGAAGCCATGGGCGATATGGGTTCCGTGATCCACATTTCCGCTGGTGGGCGGGACCGGCTCAACGCCATGTACATGGTAGACGGCTACGGGGAGAACAACCCCATCGTGGTCAAGTCCGAGTTCATCATGTCCCTGATCGAGCAGATCGACAAGAAGGGTGTCGGCCCCCAGCACAAGTCCATCATTGACCGTTGCATCACCATGGTCTACCGTAATGCCGCTTTCTCCGGCACCGTTCCCACCCTCTGCACCCTGCGGGACACCCTGCTGGAGCAGCCGGAGCCGGAGGCAAAACAGATCGCCCTTTCTCTGGAACTATACACCACCGGCTCTCTGGACATCTTCGGCAAGCAGAGCAATGTGGATTTGGACAAGCGAGTGGTGGTATTCGACATTCACGGTCTGGGCGCGCAGCTGAAGCCCACCGGCCTGCTGGTCATCACGGACACCATGCTGAACCGTGTGACCCAGAACTGGAAGAAAGGCAAGCGGACTCACGTATTCATCGACGAGTTCCATGTGGTTTTTGAAAACGAGTTCTCGGCAGCCTTCTTCAACTCCGCATGGCGGCAGTTCCGAAAGCGCAACGCCTTCCCCACTGCCATTACCCAGAATGTGGAATACCTGCTGGATTCCGTGCAGGCCAGCACCATGCTGTCTAACTCCGAATTCATCGTCATGCTGAATCAGGCGGCATCTGACCGGGAGAAGCTGGGCAGGCTCCTGAATATCTCCAATGAGCAGATGAACTACATCACCAATGTGGAAGCCGGCTCCGGCCTCATTAAATATGGCAGTGCCCTCGTGCCTTTCATCAACCGTTTTCCAAAGGACACAAAGCTCTACCAGCTCATGACAACGCGCCCCGGTGAGGGACGGTTCGCCGGTCAATCCTGACAGGAGGGCAAGCCATGCCGGAAATCAAGACGAAACATAAAAGTCAGCCGGTATTGAACACTGCCCAACAGCAGATGCAGCGCAGTTTTGTCCGCGCCAAGCAGGAACAAGCAGTTCACCGGCAGTCGGAGCAATCGGAATCCCCCAGCAATTATGCAGAGGAAAAAGTCTCCCGGACGGCAGAGGATGCCGTTCGGGATGCAGGGTCATTATTGCAGCATGAAATTCGCTCTGTTCGTCACAGTGGTAGCACCTCGGAGTCCATGGGGTTTGAAAACAGCCCGGAATCCTCAGCGCCTGCGGAAACCCGCCGCCCCACGATTTATTCCGGCAGCCCCGCTGCCCGCGAGCGAACCGCAGAAAACGCCGGTCTGCAGGAAACCGTGCGAAAGGTCCTCCGAAATCGCCGGGAAGTACGCGGCAGAGGTGTGCGAGATGCTGCCCCCATCCGCACACGGGAGCGTGTAACGGACAATTCCGCAGCCGAATCCGGCATCTCTCCCGCACAACAGGCGGCGCGAAAAGCTACTGCGCAGGACATTACCGGTCGAAAGAAGCGACAGAAAGAGGAAGAATTGGGCTTCGAGCGTACCCACTTCCCCCAGCAGGTGGAAGCCACTCAAGCAAGCCCCTGTACTTCAAAAGCATCTGGCCCCGCCGCAACTGAATCTGCGCAAGTCTCAAATGGTTTCCATAACACTTCTTTTTCTCCGAGTGATACCCCCACGAAAAAAGAAATCCCGATCAAGAAGAAATCCAACCTGCCCATTCGTACCAGAAATTCTTCCGTTCCGATCAAGACCTCTGAGAGAGCCGCAAAAAAAGTGTCCGACACGACCGCAAAGCAGGCTGCCCAGAAAGCCCAAAAGGCTGCCACCGCTGCTGCACAAAAAAGCGTCCATGCCGCAGTCACCGCTGGACGCCGAGCTGCGCTGGCTGCAAAAAAGGCCGCAGAGCTGACGGCCAAGCTGGCACGCTCTGCGGCAGAGGCGGTAAAGGCACTTTACGCCGCCATTGGCGCAGGCGGTGTTGCAGCTGTTCTTGTGATTGTAATTGTTGTTCTGATTGGCTGCAGTGCTGCTATCCTTGGCAGTCAGGATGATTCCACGGAAACGCTGCCTCTCAGTGCAGAAGTGGAAGCCTATGAGCCGGTCATCCGCAAATACGCCAAGCAGTATGGCATTCCGGATTATGTTCTGCTGATTCAGGCCGTCATGATGCAGGAATCCGGCGGCAGAGGAAATGACCCCATGCAAGCCTCCGAATGCGGGTACAATACCCAGTACCCCAGAACGCCCGGAGGTATCACCGACCCGGAGTATTCCATTGCGGTGGGCATCCAGAATCTTGCGGACTGTTTGCAGTCGGCTGGAGCCGAAAGCCCCATTGATCTGGAACATATTCAGCTGGCGCTCCAAGGCTATAACTTTGGCAGCGGTTACATCACATGGGCCTTGCAGAAATACGGTGAATACTCCCGTGCCAATGCCGTTGAGTTTTCCATGAAAATGGCAGAACAAATGGGCTGGAACAGTTATGGGGACAAGCAGTATGTCCCTCATGTGCTGCGGTACTACCCAATCGGCAAGGTGTTCTATACCCCGGAAGATGGGGACGCCATCGTGGACGTGGCACTGACCCAAGTAGGGAATGTGGGCGGCGAACCCTATTGGAGCTGGTACGGCTTTACCGGTCGTGTGGAATGGTGTGCCTGCTTTGTCAGCTGGTGTGCCGACCAATGCGGCTATCTGGACAGCGGTGCCTATCCGAAATTCTCCGGCTGCGTCTTTGGAATGCAGTGGTTCCAACAGCGCGGCCTCTGGCTGGACGGCTCTGCGGAACCGGTGCCGGGAATGCTCATTTTCTTCGACTGGGCAACTCAGGACGGTGTGCCGGATCATGTTGGGATTGTGGAGCGGGTAGAAAATGACGTAGTCTATACGGTAGAGGGCAATTCCAGAGATATGTGTCGGCAGAAACAGTATTCTCTGGGAAGCAGCGTCATTCTGGGGTATGGGATGCCCGCGAGCGGCAATTAAGAACCGTATGTAGCAGTTTCGAGGCGAAAAATCAAGTCTTGTTTTCTCCCGATAGCATGGTATAATGGTCATCAATGTGCGCGGAAAGGGAGATTCGATATGGCTGTTACAGCTTCAATCCATACTCTACAGGACTATTTTAATCAGGCTGCCCCGGTACTGCTTCAAATTCCAGGGTTCCCCCAGTTGGTACAGGCAGACGGAAACAGCTATGACACGCTGGCAAAGAAGTACCCAGACGCAGCGTTTACGATGATGGTCATGAATAACCTGTTCCACCATGATTCTGAATTCTCCGAAATTCATCAGCAGGCGTTTTCTTCTATCGTGGAAGGAACAAATATTTCGTCTGTACGCAAGCGCTACAACCTCTGCATGGATGCCTATTGGCAAAAACATTTATGGGATGATTAAACTATGGAGCAGTCTAAAAAGCCGCCGCGTTCCTATAAAGAGCTGAAGCAAAAACAGAAAGCAAAAATTTCTGACTATATGTATCTGGAAACGCAGAACTTCTTTCAGACGAATGGGAGAATGCCGGATACGGATGAAGATTGCGAGACGGTTGCTCAAAAGGTATTCAATCACGTCTCCGGCTTACGTGTCCCCGCCGAGGAAATCCACGCCGTCTATCTCAGAAAACGCCCTCATATTATCGAGCGTTTAACCTTTTCTGGAATGCCGGGGCATATCCGTTCCCACGAGGAAATCAAGGAGCTGCAGCGCATTCGTGCCGAAAGAAAAGCCCATACCAAACGCAGAAAGAAACGTGCCCAAAAGGAGCCGGAGCTTCTGCCCATGGAGCAGGACGACACCTTTTTCTTCATCGCAGGTTACACCTCCGGTGGTGTGCCATATGGTCTTACCTGGGAGGAAATGGGACTGGAGCCGTGGGAAGATATAGAGTAATGTGTTTCGCATTTTCCTCATAGACATAAGCAAATAAAAGTCTCCCGTTTCAGCCGGTTCATTGATATGTACCCCCAATACTGGCCCCCCAGTATTGGGGGTACATATCACTTTGTCCAAAGCTCCAGCCCAAGGAGCAACAGGCAGCGCGTCGGATAACCGATAGCCGCTGTCACGCCAATCCCGTTTAATGGCCGCCAGATGATTCTGGGATTGTACCACATCTTGCTGGCTCCCGGGATCACACCCATGGCCGTCAGGGTGATGCAGGTGAACAGTGCAATCACAAACGCCTTGTCCCGGTTGTCGGAAGCGGTGAAAGGAGAAGGCCATTCTTCCCTGGAGCAAGCTGCCCCGTGAACGCATGGAATCGGCTTCCAGCATCTAGGCAGGAATCATCCACGTAATCAGCATGGAAAATATCCGCAGGCAGTTGATAAACTTTGGGGTAATTATCCCCGTCCGGCGCTGCCGCACATCCGGATTTTACCCATGACGTATTGCTTCACGGCTTCCCGGCCGGCGGCACCGTATTTTTTGGGGTCGATGGTTTCGGGATGGGTTTGCAGTACCTGGCAGACAGCCTTCGTGAAGGCAATCCGAAGATCCGTCGCATAGTTGACCTTGCAGATGCCACGCCGAATACATTCGCGTACCGTTTCATCAGGCACACCGGAGGTGCCGTGTAAAACCAATGGGATGTCCACCACGCTGCGGATCTCTGACAGCCGCTCCAGATCAATGTGCGGGACGCCCTTATAGACACCGTGGGCAGTGCCGATGGCAACCGCCAGAAAATCAACGCCGGTGGCGGATACAAACAGTTTTGCTTCTGACGGGTCCGTGTAGGGATTGCCGCTGCCGCCGTCCAGACTGTCTTCCTTTCCGCCGACTTTTCCCAGCTCTGCTTCCACCGGAACCCCTGCCGGATGACAGGCATCCGCCACAGCTCTGCTCAGGCGGATGTTCTCCTCCAGAGATTCATGAGAGCCGTCGATCATAATGGAGGTATATCCCACCCGCAGGGCTTTCATTGCCAGCTCGAAGCTGCTGCCGTGATCCAGATGTACCGCAACAGGTACGCTTGCCTTTTCCGCTGCCACTTTTGCGGCGGCATAGTAATATGAAAGATCGGCGTACCGGATGGTGGACGGCGTTGTCTGCAGGATCACGGGGGCGTGCAGTTCCTCCGCGGCGGCCACCACCGCCTGAACCATCTCCATGTTTTCCACATTGAATGCACCTACGGCATATCCCTCTGCTTGGGCATTCAGAAGCATTTGTTTTGTAGTCACCAGTGCCATTTGTTTTCCTCCCAGTTTTTTCCTTAAAGGCAAAGTCCGTTTTTTACCGCCGGAAGCATTTGGGGCGCAAATTGCTCCACAGCCAGCAACAGCGCACCCTCGGCTGGCCCCCATACCGGCTTCATGACCTGAACGGAAGCATCCAGCGCCGCCCGGAAGGGCTTCAGAATCAGATCGCCCGTTTCAAAAATCCCGCCAGAGTAGGAAACCGTTGGCGTATCCTCCAGCCGGAGTTGCCGGAGTACGGCGTTGACATTCTCTGCCAGCTCCCGTGCTGCTTCCTCATACAGCCGAACTGCGGATGCGTCTCCCTCTCTGGCCGCTTCCAGCAGAATCCGCTGGATGGATGCGGTCTTCTCTCTGGAGGGTGCGTACACATCCCGCACCAGGTTGTTCAGCTCATAGTCATCCTCCAGCCCCAGACGCGCTTTCATCAGCGCGTGAAGTCTGCCGCGGGGAACTCGCCCGTCGCTCTGCTTGGCAAACAGCTGGAATGCACGCCGACCCAGCCAGTAGCCGGAGCCCTCGTCTGAGAAAAACTCCATCCACCCGCCGCTGCGGGCAGAATTGCCTGCCTCGTCCCTGCCGTAGGCGATGGAGCCGGTACCGGCCACAATGTTTACGCCGGGCGCAAGCGCCATGGAACCCGCCCATCCCACCTCCACATCATTGACAACATGAAGGGGGTATGGCGCAAGCGCCTCCCGGATGCGGGCAACCGCCGTTTCATCCGCCGCGCCGCCCTCGCCGAAGCTGGGCATACCGTAGCAGATGCCCAAAACTGGTTCGCCGCAGCGAACCGCGTCCACACCCTCTCTCAGCCGTGCGCAGACGGTGTCAATGCCGTTCAGGTGGTAATAGGTTCCTCCTGCGGTATATGTTCGCAAACGCTTTCCGTCTTTGCTTGCGGACAAAAATTTTGTTTTCGTTCCGCCGCCGTCAATTCCAATCCAAACGCCCATAGGGGATACCTCACTTTTCTGGTTATATTGCCATCAGGAGCAAAAGAATGTCTCATCTTTATCCCTTCACCGCACCGGCGGACAGACCGCTGATAATGTAGCGCTGGAAGATCAGCGCTACCAGCACCGGAGGCAGACTTGTAAGCACACCAGCGGTGCAGGTCAGAATGTAGTTGGAGCCGAATTTGCTGGAGAATTCCGTAATCAGAACCGGTAAGGTCTTGGCCGCAGTGGTGGATGTAAAGTTGACAGCATAGAAGAATTCGTTCCAGGACAGGATGAACGCGAAGATCACCGTGGCCGCCAGCCCGGTACCGGCCACCGGCAGAATCACCCGGAAGAAGGACTGCACTCTGGTACAGCCGTCGATCAGTGCCGCCTCGTCCAGTTCCGTGGGAATGCCGTCGATGTAGCCTTTCAGCAGCCAGATCAGGTAAGGCAGGACAAAGGCCATATAGGTGATGACTAAGGAAAGCTTTGTGTCCAGCAGGTTCAGATTCGCCATGATGGTGTACATGGGAATGATAATGGCTACGGCAGGGATCATTTGGGTAAACAAAGTACCGCTTAGCAGGAAGTCTCGTCCCCGGAAACGGAATCGGGAGAAGGCATAAGCTGCTATCAGACCCACCAGCAGGGCGATGGCTGTCACGGCAAAGGTGACAATGCAGCTGTTTTTCAGCGCGGCCAGGAATTGGGAAGCGGCATCCGTTGTACGGCTGGAAGTGCCGAACAGCAGCGCCGAATAATTTTCAAAGGAAGGATTTTTCGGAAACCAGCGCATGGGGCGCTGAAGCAGATCGGCCTTGGTGGAGATGCTGGAAATGACCATCCAGCCGAAGGGTGCCACCACAGTCAGGACGATCACGAAGACCATCAGATACAGGCACACCCGGCCAATGCGTTTTTTGATTTTTCTGCTCATTTATACTTCCAGCTCCTTTCTGCACCTTCTCCGGAAGGGCTTCTTCTGCGCGTCGTCATTGCCCATGAACACCTTGATATACACGTAGGTCAGCGCAAAACAGATCATGGATACGGTGTAGCTCATGGCGGAGCCATAGCCGAATTTCAGGAACTTGAAGGAGGTCTTCTGAATGTAGTAGGCAATAAATTCTGTTGCGCCCATGGGGCCGCCCTTGGTCATGATGTAAACCAGGTCATAGGTCTGAAGCGCCCAGATGGTCTTGGTGATCAGAAGGATCACAATCACGGATTTGATGGAGGGCAGGGTGATTTTCCAGAAGGATTTCCAAGCGTTGGAGCCGTCGATGGCTGCGGCCTCATAAAGATCTCTGGAAATATTGGCCAGCGCCGCGATGGTCAGCAGCACCACATAGGGGGTCTCCTTCCAGACATTGGCCGCCCAGACACAGATAAAGGCGGAGGTCGGCTTTGCCAGCCAGACCTGATAGCTGTCGATCATGCCCAGCTGCGTCAGGAGCGCGTTGAACACACCGTAGTTGGCGTTGAAGATCCACTGCCACATGATAGCATTGACAACGCCGGGCAGTGCCCAGGGCAGGATCATCAGCCCGCGCACAAAGCCACGCCCCTTGAATTCCTGATTCAGAACCAGTGCCACGCCAACACCCAGAACCATTTCCGCCGCCACGGACAGAACGGTAAACACCAGCGTCTGCCAGATGGAATTCAGGAAGGACTTGTCCGAGAACATGGCGATGTAATGCTTCAGCCCGACAAATTCATAGGTCCGGGAGCTGAGCACCAGATTATGGACGCTTAAAAACAAAGAATAAAGGATCGGAATAATCAGCACGCCAAAGATGGTGAGCAGGCTGGGCAGGGTCAGTAAGTACGGCAGACGCTTCTCCGACAGCGCTAACCGGCGGTGACTGCCGATCCCGATGGATGCTCGTTTCACTGCTTACAACTCCCTTTGCATAAATTTTTACTGTGCTTCTTTATTGGGGTGGGGAGAACCTCCCCACCCCAGCGTAATTTCTTACTTACTGTATTCTGCTTCCAGAGCTTCGCACTGTGTCTGCATGGAGGCAAGTCCGTCTTCCACGGAAATTTCACCCAGCATAATGCGCTGAGATTCCACCGTCAGAATTTCCACGAACTCGTCATACCACAGAACGCTGGGCAGACCGGTGGCCTTATCGATCTGGCTGCCGAAGTTCTCCCAGTAGGGATAGGCGGCCAGCAGCTCCTTGTCGGCCAGCAGGTCAGTCCAGATGGGCAGCGCGCCCAGGGCGATGGCCTTGGCCTTTTCGGTCTCCCGGCTGGACATGAACTCGATGTACTTCCATGCGGCTTCCTTGTTCTGAGACGTAGAGGTGATGGACATAGCCTCAGGCAGGGTCATGATGATGCCCTCCTCTCCCTCGGCGTGGATAATGGTGTCGGCAACATCAATCTGGCCGACAATGTTGGAAACTTCGCTGTTGTTGGCATTGGCATAGACGCTGGGCCATGCCTGCAGGAACAGGAAGGTGTCGCCCATACAGAAGACGTCGTTGGTGGTCTCCTGGCTGGAGGTCAGGGAAGAAGCATCGATGAAGCCGGATTTCAGTCCCTGAACCAGGAACTCGTAGGCAGCCTTGGTCTTTGCGTCCTTGCCCATGACGGGATGGCCGTCCTCGTCCAGCAGCTTGCCGCCGAAGGAAGCGGTGAGGAAGATCAGCTCCGTGGCTCCCGCCCATTCCTGGTTGTAGCAGTCAATATAAGCGGCGTTGACCAGACCTTTTTCCTTCAGCTTGCCGTAGGCGTCCAGAGCCTCGTCCCAGGTCGCGGGGGCATGATCCATGCCGATCTCCTGAAGCTTGGCGGCGTTGTACATGTAGAAGCGGGTGTCGTTGTTCCAGGCGATGCCGTACAGCTGGTCGCCGGAGGAGAACTTGTCCAGCAGACCAGGGATAATGCCGACTTTCATTTCATCGGTGATGTAGTCGTTCAGCGGGGCAATCCAGCCATTGTTGACGTACTTCTCCACCCAGGAGTTGTCCAGCTCGATCACATCGTAGGTACCGCCGCCGGCAGCCAGATCGGCGGTCAGGCGGTCAGCCACCTGATCCCAGCTCATCAGGATCAGTTCGACTTTGATTCCGGTCTGAGCTTCAAACTCGCGGGTCTTTTCCTCGTAGAAGCCGATGGTGTCCATCTCGTGGCGGGGCAGGATCACGGTGATCTTCTCGCCGGTTGCCTCTACTGCGGGAGCGTTCGTGGCGGGGGCGTCTGCTTTGCTGCCGCATCCGGCCAGCAGACCGGTGAGCACTGCCAGTGCAAGAATCAAACTGATGAAGCGCTTTTTCATATTTGTTCCTCCTAATTTTTTTGGTGATCGGACGAAGCCGTTTCCCACAAGTAAGTTCTTTCTGCCAAAGGGCAGCGGTTCGTGACGGAATTTTGTGGCTGTTTCTGTTGCAATCGCCATTTTGGATGTGCTATAATGAAGAAAAATCGATACATGATCGGAAAGCAGGTGCTCCATGGCCGCCATTAAAGACGTGGCAAAGCTGGCCGGTGTCAGCGTCGCCGCCGTTTCCAAATACCTGAAAACACCCAATAACATGCGGGAGGATACCCGCCAGCGGATCGCGCAGGCGATCGAGGAGCTGAACTACCGCCCCAATCCCTTTGCCCAAAGCCTGCGGACGGGAAAAACCAACATCATTGCCATTGCCATCCCGGAGCTGGACAACCCGTACTTCAACAAGATGTTCAAGCTCCTACAGGAATTTTGCGAAGAGCGGGGCTACATGGCCATTCTGCTGAAAAACGCCACCGTGGAGCAGGCCAAAAACGCCGCGGGTATTCTGAGATCGGGGCTGGTTGACGGCGTAATCTGCTACAATGAAGGGCAGGCCAATACCTTCATCATGGAGCTGGACGCCGGGATTCCGGTGGTGAAGATCGACCCGGTGATAACCGATGATTACCCCGCCACCGTCGGGATTGACCTGAAAACGGGAATCGAAAAGCTCTGCGCCCATCTGGAAGCGGTGGGGGTGCGCCGTCTGGGATATATCGGCCCGGTCAGCGACGCTTCCTCAGGACAAAAGGTCGATGCCTTAAAACACTATTGTGCAGGCAGCGGTCTGTACCTTGACCCTGACGTATTTCTCACCGACTGCTACACCTACGGCGGCGGGTTTGACTGCTGCCGGAGGCTGCTGGACTCCGGCGTTCTTTTGCCGGACGCCATCGTGGTGGAATCGGACATGATTGCTCTTGGCGTTCTGAAATGTCTGGTGGGGCGGGGCGTTCGGGTGCCGGAGGATATCCGGCTCACCGGCTATGACAATACGGACATTTCCGTAATGAGCAACCCCTCTCTGACCTCCGTGGATATTCCGATGGAGGACATCTGTCTCGCGGCGCTGAATATGCTCTGCGCCCTGATGCGGGGAGAAACCGCGGAGCCTGTGATTTTTCGCACGGGGTTGAAGATCAGAGCCTCTACCATGCCGCCGGATTGACCGGCGGTATTTTTAGTCGTGAATCGATACACAAATTATGCGTGAATCGATTTACGATTGCGTTTTCATTGTAGAGGATAGCCCCCGCAATGTCAACCGGTCTGCCGCATTTTCATCGAGAGTCATAAACTTGGAAATCATTCTTTGTACAGATTGAACATTTGTGAAAAGTCCCCTTTTCATAAGCGGAAAGAGAACTTTATCTATGCCGGTTTATTTGTCAGTGCCCGGTGGAGAATTCTTGCCGCCTTTTATGATTTTGGACAGCCGGAACACAATGCCGCACACGGCGGGGGAAAGGCACACATATACCACAAGAACCGAAGAAACTGTTTTCTGCAACATAATTGTGTTCCCGGCATTTTGAATCACAATGACCAATACGACAGCCGCAATTGTCCAGCAAGCAAGGATAATTGCCCTGAGAATTTTCGCGGTACTTCTTTTCATAAAAGCCCTCCGTCATCTATCCAGCACGGCATACAAATAATCGTCGATACAGTCGCCTACGCGGTCGATCAGGATGTCCGAGGCCTGGGGCGGCAGCTTGCCGGAGCGGACGCGGGTGTACTGCGTGGGCAGATACTGGCTGAGCAGCGCCACGGGAATGCCTACGGCGTCCAGATTTCCCAGCAGCGTGCGGATTGCCTGCTGAACCTTGGGGTTCGTCAGGTAGTATCTGGCGCGGTCGGAGAAGCTGAAGGCGCGGGCGTAGCGCTTCTGGGGCATGTCGCCGTGGTAGTATTTCGCCCATTGCCCCTTGTCCTCCAGCATGACCTGCTCCAGCGTCTCCCGGAAGCGGGACAGGGGGAAATCGTGCATGGTGTACAGCTCCCGCTCGATCTGCTCCAGGGCGAACAGCCCCTCCCGCAGGGCAAAGGTCAGGGCGGGGCCGACTTTCAGAATGGCAATGCCGTCCTCCACCATCTGACGCAGACATTCCCGGGGCTGATAGTCCGTGGAATGCCCCTCGAATACAAGGCCGGGATGGCGGGTCAGGGTCGCCATCAGGGACGCGGCGGCAGCACGGTCGTATTCGATCACGCTTTCGTCGGCGAACTCCACACCCGGCTGCACCACAATGGCAACGACCCGCTGCCATGCCTCCGTCAAGCCACGGGCGGCAAAGGCACTTTGAACCCCCGCCAGCGTCTGCTCGCAGTCTTCGGGGGTCGTGACGGTGACGCTGTCCTCGTTTTCCTGCGCGCCGCCGGGAATGGGAACTTCACTGCCAATGACGTAAACCGGCTTCGGCGCGTCCGGATGCAGAATCTGGTATTCCGCGAAGGCCCCTTCCGCCGCGGCGCAAAGCTGTGCGCCCCGGCGGGCAATGACGCTGTCCGGCAGGCGGGCGGTGGGGTCGTCGGTGGCCACGCGCATACTGGTGTCGATGTGGATTTTGGAAAAGCCTGCCAGCGCATAGCCCCGAATCAGCTCCTCCGCGTTTGCCATGGCCGCGTCTTCTGGAAGATTCTGCCATGTCAGCGGCCCCATATGGTCGCCGCCGCACAGGACGCGGTGGGCGGGCATACCTTCTTCCTTTGCCAGGCGATCCAGGAACGCCCGGAAATCGGCGGGGGTCATGCCGGTGTAGCCGCCGTTCTGGTTGACCTGATTGGCCGTGGCCTCCACTAGGACGACGGTATCGTTGGCTTTCGCGCGGCGCAGGGCGGCGCGGATGACGAACTCGTTGGCGCTGCAGCAGGAGTAGACGCCTTTTTCTTTTGCCGAGGTTCTTTTGTGTAAAAGTTCAAAAATTGGGTTCTGAATTGTGCAAACTGCCATAGTTTTCTCCTTTTCATGGCGCAGAAAAGCCCGGCAGAGATCTACCGGGCTTTCCCTGCTTATGCAACGAAACTTTCTGCGAAGAAGGGGTGAAAGGGATTGGTTAATTATTTATCAGCCTTTCTGGCTTTCAGTTCTTCCATGATTTCAGCGTGGCGCTTTTCGGTCAGCTTGTAGAAGAACATCGGGACAACGCCCAGAATAACCACGCCGGCAACAACGAGAGAGTACATGGTGTGGAAGGAGTTCAGGACATGCGCACCCTGCTCAACACCGGGTGTATAACCAGTCAGGCCAATGGTGGCTGCAACCGCAACAGCGGAAATCGCCATAACGCACTTCGTAACGAAGCAGCGCGTCGAGGTAATCATCGCTTCATTGCGCTGGCCGGTTTTCCATTCGCCGTATTCGATCGTATCAGCCATCATTGCATTGACGCAAACCATCAGTGCGCCGAGAGCCGTCGAAGAAATAGCGGAGCAAATGAAAATACGCGATACATCTGCCCAGCCGGAGAAGTACAGGAACACATGCGCAACAGCGAGAATAATGACGCCGCCGTACATACAGGCTTTCTTGCCAATACGCTTGGAAAGAACCGTGAACAGGATTGCACCAACAATCTGCGCAACGAGTCCAATCAGGCTTGCAATGCTCATCATTTCCAAACTGCCAACATTGTACGTAAAGTAGTAATAGTTGAAGCCACCCTTCAGGATCATACCCAACAGGAAGCACAGGTTGGAAAGCTGAACGCAGAGCAACGGCTGGTTTGTGAAGACATTCTTGAGCGCCAGCTTCAGGCTGAATTTCTCAGCGTCATCAGGTACGACATGCTCACGAACCATCTTGAAGCAGCAAAGGTACATAATGGTTGCAAATACTGCGATGACTGCGGCAATCGTAAAGTAGGAAGTCCACTTAAATTCGCCCAACATGGAAAGACCAATCGGCATCGCAACACCGATGATACCGGAAATTGCATTGGAGAATGTTGTCGTTGTGCCAATAATGCCATCGCGTTCTTTTGGATTGCTCGTCATCGCAGCGGGCAAAGACCAGAAGGGAATGTCAACAGCAGTGAATGCAATGCTGCCAGTCAAAACGTACAGAACTCCGGCAAAGACACAGAGGCCGACAGTTCCGAGAAAGCTGGGTTTCAGGAAACTTAATGCCATAAGCAGGCAGAACAGAGGGCCAGCACGCAGAACCCACGGGCGAAACCGTCCCCACTTGCTTCTGGTACGGTCGGCAATAACGCCCATTGAGATGTCGGTGAAAGCGTCGAAGATTCTTGCGGCAGCAACCAACGCACCAATAAATGCCGCAGGCAGTGCCAGAATATCCGTCATAAACGGGGTCGCCCAAGTTGCCCAAAGGGTATACGCGGAATCATGTCCAAGTACACCTATTGCGTGACCGAGCTTCTCCTTTTTTGTACACATAGTTGCTTCTTCATGCACTGCGGGCTGATTCACAGTGTTTTCCATATGATCGCTCCTTTTCTTTCCTATTTTCCGTTAATTCGATCAATGATACTTCGGCAGCCAATCGCCATGGGCTTCGATCAGATCATCGACCATTGCCCGGATATCGTCAATGCTCAGTTCGGCACTGGCGTGTGGGTCGAGCATAGCTGCCTGATAGATGTAGTCCTTCTTGCCCGTCAGAGCCGCGTCGACAGCTACCTGATGGACACTGATCTGACGCATGTTCAGCGCCGCGAGCTGGTGCGGCAGTGCGCCGATGTGACACGGCTGGATACCGCCTTCATTGGCGAGACAGGTCACTTCAACGCAGCAGTCCGCCGGGAGATTGTCAATCAGGCCGGTATTCATGACATTGCCGCCGAAGGAGAAGGGCTTGCCGGTTTCGACTGCTTCAATAATGCTGGCCGCATACTCGTTGCTTCTGGTATGGGTCAGGTCTTCATTATGAATCAGCTTCTCAGCCTGCGCTTTCCACATTTTTGCCTGTGCGATACAGCGGCGGGGGTACTCATCCAGCGGGATGTTGTAACGCTCGATTAACTCCGGATAGGCTTTCTTAATGAAGTACGGATAGTATTCAGCGCTGTGTTCACTGGATTCCGTGACATAGTATCCGAATTGCTTCATCAGCTCGAAGCGCACCATATCGTCATGATCGTCCGGGGTATGGAGTTCCGGCGTTCTTGCGCCGATAATCTCCGCGTACTCGGGGTAGAGGACGGCCATCTCTGCAAGCGGGTCTTTGATCGGACCCGAAAGTGCGCGGCGCCTGATCTCCGGGTAATAATCCTCGCCGTTGCGGGTGATTTCCAGCAGCCATGCCATGTGATTGATACCGGCAATTTTATAGTTCACGCCGTCCTGAGGAAGATCAAGGCGGCCAAGCAGCATCGGAACACAAGACTGATGGGAATGGCACAGGCCAACCGCTTTGATATCGGTATAACGGTTCCAGGCAAGTGTCAGCATGGACATGGGGTTGGTGTAATTGATGAACAGGGCGTCGGGACAGACCTTTTCCATGTCCGCCGCAAAATCCTGCATAACCGGGATCGTGCGCAGTGCGCGGAAAATGCCGCCAATGCCGTTCGTATCACCGATGGTCTGACGCAGACCGTATTTCTTCGGCACTTCAAAGTCCGTGATCGTGCAGGGATCATAGCCGCCGACCTGGATCGCGTTGCAAACGTACTTTGCGCCCCGCAGAGCTTCCAGCCTGTCCGTATACTTGACGATTTTGGCCTTGCCGCCGTTGGAATTGCGGTTGATATTGCTGAGCATCCTGTAGGACTCTTCCAGACGTACCGGGTCAATATCGAACAGCGCGTATTCGTATTCACGCAGGCAATCCGTTTGCAGACAGTCGCCCAGAACGTTTTTCGCAAAAACGCTGCTGCCCGCGCCCAAAAATGTGATTTTATTCACTTGCCCAATCCTCCGTTTCTGTCATTTCAGGGAAATATATGCGTCCAGACCCTTGGGCTGATCCGGGTTGCCCCCAAGGGAAACCGACTTGAGCAGTGCCGTCATCTGGGGTATGTAAATAAACGGAATGCCCCATGCGGCGAAGTTATCTATGCCGGTGATCTGAATGTGCGCCGCAGCGCCGTAAACATTTTCTTCTCGCTCGGAAACCGTCACGACCGTTCCGCCGTGCCGGATTACGTCCCGCGCCATCGCACCCTGGAGCTTTTCCTCGCCGGGTCTGAGCAGCATGACGGTGATCGTCTTTTCGCCGCTGATGACGATGGGGCCATGGCGATAGTCCAGCAGATGGAAGTAGCGTCCCGTCAGCATGGCGATCTCCGTAAAGGCCAGCGCGCCCTCCTCAGCGATGCCGCACACCGGGCCGTCGGCCAGCACAACGGCGTTATCCCAGTCCCGCGCCGCCAGTTCCTCCAGAACCGGGCGGTACTTTGTCTGGAACGCTTCGTTACCCGCCGCCGCGTCATGCACGCTTTTCCAAAGGCCGTCGTCCTTCGCGTATCTCGCCGCCAGAAGCAGCGCCGCCGCGTAGAGATTCGTGACCGTGCGGGTCTGACAAACGCTGTTATCGTGGCACCAGGGCATACTCAGCTCGAGATCGCTCATGGGCGTGATGTCGTTGTCCGCTTCCGCGTTGATGGAAATGATCGGGCAACCGAGGCTCTGCTTGATCTTCCGGGCAGCCCACACCATTTCCGAGGTACGGCCTGAGCGGGAGAGCATCAGGACGATGCTGCCGCGGACGGTATCCTGCCAGAATGCGGGGTCGGCAATATAGTCGCCGGCCGGGATCGCGTTCGCCGCCGTCTCCGGGAAGGAAGCCAGCACCGCCGCCGCGCTTTTGGACAGCATATAGCTGGAGCCGCAGCCCATGACCGTGAACTTTCGCTGGGCATTCGCCGCGAAAAATGCGTCGATCATTTCCGCGTTCTGCCCGAAATAGTCACAGGTCAGCTTCAGCGCCGCGGACGTGCCGAGGATTTCCTCTTCCGTCAAAAACAATGTTTCTCATTCCTTTCTTTAGTAGATTTTGGCCTGCCAGCAGTCAAGCACGTTCAACGGCTTCCCGCTCCGGCGGGTCGCTGTTTTCCCTGCGCTTGGTCATAGTATACATAAACGATTGCAAAATGTCCAGCGTTTTGGGGATTTAGAACAAATCAGCCAGTTGTATCCTCTTTTTTTAGATACAACTGGGGCAGTTGTATCTAAATTGCTGCCAAAATCGGGAAAATGCAAAAAAACTCTGGAAATTTTGGACATGATGCGCTAAAATATTCTCAGGAAACGAAAGGGGGCTTTCCTATGGCGAGCAATGCGCTTTACATTTCCATTTATCAGGAATTGCTGCACGACATTCAGAGCGGAAAGTATATTGAGAACGAGCCGCTGCCCAGCGAGGAAAGTCTGTGCCGCAGCTACAACGTCAGCCGCACCACGGTTCACAAGGCGCTGGACATGCTGAAGGACGCGGACGTCGTCTACTCCGTGCAGGGCAACGGTGCGTATGTCAAGCCCCACATGTTTGCCCAGCCTCTGTCCAAGTTCTATTCCTTCACGGACTCCCTGAAGAGCATCAACATTCTGATTCAGAACGAGATCATCGACTGCACGATCGTCCGCGCGGACAAGGGGCTGTCGGTCGCCACGGGTTACCCGGTGGGGACGGTGTTTCACAAGCTTATCCGCCTGCGTTCGGCGAAGGAGTATCCGCTGATGATCGAAACGACCTATCTGCCCAAGAACCGCTTCATGAGCCTGGACACGGAGATTTTGTCCAACGGATCGCTGTATGATTTTCTGCGTTCGCGCTACGGCTTCCACGCGGATCGTGCCAGTGAGACGCTGCGCCCGGTCATGCCCCGGCCGGACGAGCGCACGCTGCTGAACATTTCCGCGAACACACCGTGTATGCTGCTGGAGCGGTTCAGCTACGAGGGAACTGCGCTGATCGAGTACACAAAATCGATTGTTCGGGGAGACAAGTACACGTTTCAGGTGGAATTTCAGAATCCGACGAAATGAAAAAAATGACTCTGCTGACTTGAGAGCGGTCAGCAGAGCCATTTTTCTATGCGAGCGCATATGGGAAGAGTCGTGGGCTCGTCAAAATCTCCGCACCTGCTTTTCGGGGAGGCGTTGCGATTCCTGTGCCGATGAACCTCAGGTGGATTGCCTCATTGCAGCGCTTCTCCGGCGCTGCGCCTGTGCCTGGTATTCTTTGGCAGAAATCCCCGTATATTTTTTGAATACATGACTGAAATAAGTGGAATCCTCAAAACCAACCCTCTGAGCAACCTCGAATATTTTCAGAGCGCCCTCATCCAGGAGCTGCTGTGCGTATTCGATCCGCTTTCCCGTAATCGTATCCGTGACAGTCTTTCCTGTTTTTTGACGGAAAAAGCGGCTGAGGTATCCGGGGCTGACGTGTACAGCCGCGGCTACCTTTCCGAGTGTTAGGGATTCACAGAAATGGGAGTCAATGTAGTTTTGGACATCCGACAGAAGTGTGCCGCCTTCTGCGGAAAGCTGCGCAACATATTGGCAAACAGCACGCACAAGTTGCTGCTGGTGCCGGATGCACTCATGATGGAACTGCATTTGCTGAAGTTGGCCTTTCCACTCTGACACATCCAGATCCACCGCATTTAAATCGGCAGAAAACTCCTCCAGAGTGCTGCGGCAGATGTGCAAAACCATCAGCGCCGTGTCTTTGACCTGTGAAACAGGCGGATGCTGATGCCGCTGTACATCAAAAATATGTTCCAAAGAAAGCTCTGCTTGCTGCACGTCGGCACTTCGGAGCGCTTTTCCAAGCGAGTTGAAATGAGCGGCGTGTGTGGGGGTTAGTTTGACCTTTGCGTTGCGGAAAAAGTGAAGCTCCTGTTGATTGTAAAAACGATCCTGCAGCGCGAGCTGGGCCTGTTTTAGTGCGGAGGACAATTCGCACAGAGCTGTATCATTTTCGCTGACACCGAGATACAAGGCACCCCCCAGCAGCTTTTTTGCCGCGGAAACACAGCTGAAGCAGAATCTTCGAAGCTGGGTGTCGGAGCAATTTGAAAAAACCATAAACAGCTCATGCTTTCCATGAGGGCAGATATGCAATTGTTCTTTCGGCAACAAGCTGTAAAAAAGATTTTTAAGACCTATCCGCACTTCAGCGGATTGATTTTGGCCTTCTACGTCAATCAGATCGGCAACCGCAACGGCATAACCACCAGTGGTCAATCCCAGCAATTCCGCCTGTCGCAGAATATCCGACTCCCGATGTATGGTGCCATTGAGAACCGCATTCAACATTAAAGTGATCCGGCTCTCAACATCCATGAGAAATGTCCGCTGCTGTTCCAGCTTCTGCTTGCATCGTTCTATTGCGGCGATTATCTCCTCCAGGTTTCCGGTTTTTGTTACATAGTCGCTGACGCCGTATTGGATGGCCTGCTGCGCATAGGAGAAATCCGCAAAGGCTGTGAGTAGGACAACCTGTATATGCCTCTGCGTGGAATATATCCACTGCGCAAGCTCCAGCCCGTTGAGAAGCGGCATTTTGATGTCAGCGATGATAATATCCGGCTGTTGGTCAAGCACAGCCTGCTTTGCCTGCAAGCCGTTCTCCGCAGTGCCAACGATCTGACAATCGAGTTTCTGCCAATCAATCAGTGTGCAAAGTCCCTTGCGCATCAGCGCCTCGTCGTCTGCAATCAGAATCTTGTACATAGCGACTATCCTCCTTTGGAAGCAGAATGGTGACGGTTGTTCCTTTGTTTTCAAAGCTGGATATACGGATTCCGTATTCCGTTCCGTACAGATGCCGGAGCATTTTGTAGACCGTATTTAAGGCTACCCGGTTATGACGGCTCCCTGCTGCGGGCAAGTCGAGCGGCAGCGTGATCTCTCCGTTTTTTCCTTCAAACCCAACGCCATCATCCTTAATAACGATTTTCAGCGTTTCAGGGTCAGCGCTGCTGATGAAAACCTGCACGGTTCCTGAGCTTTCCTTTGGTTCTATCCCATGACCAACCGCATTTTCCACCAGCATCTCTATTGTGAGCTTTGGAACAAGACAGGACAGCAGAGCGTCTTCGGAAACAGACACTTGATAGGATATCTTTTCACCGAACCGCATCTGCTGTAATTCAATGTAGAATTTCGCATATTGAAGTTCCTGAACCAGTGGAATTTTGATATCGCCGCCGCTGGAAAGGCGTGCCTGGGTGAGTCCTGCGAAATTACTCGCCATTCTCTGAATCTCAGGGTTTCCATCTAACTGTGCCATGAGTGCCATGCTGCACAGAACGTTGTACATAAAATGGGGGTTTACCTGACTTTGCAGGAATCGGAGTTCGCTGTCCATAGCAACGAGCTTTTTTTCATAGATATCGTTAATTAGATGATCGATGGCATCCGTCATGGCATTGAACGCCTGGCTCATGGTAGAGAATTCCTGACAGTCATACTGTGGAAGCTTGACGCTGAAATTCTGTTGTGCGACCTGCTGGAGCTGAAGCGTCATTTCCTGAAGCGGACGGAGTCGATGCATTACGGCAAAAAACACGATGACCGCAATTGCAAGCAACAGCAAAACGCAGGAGAGCACATACGGCGCGGCGACCTGATACAGCAGCCGGAGAATTTGTACCGATGGAACGCCGACGGCGCATCGAAGCCCCATTCCGGAAGCCTCACTGAACAGAAGATACCGGTTATTACCGATCTTTCGTGTATAGCTGGCGTTGCGCCCCGTCTCCGACAGGGCGAACTGCTCCTCAGGGTGCAGGTGCAGAGTGCTTTCCGATAGAACAATCGAACCGTCTTTGTCAAACAGATACCAGAAAGAGTCCTGATAATCGGAGAGCTTACTCATAATCGACTCGACCGCAGCCTGGTTCAAAACGAAAATCACTGTGCCGAAAGGGTCTGCCCATCGGTCGTAGACGGTGAAGATGATGTGAAGATATGGCTCGCTTGCCGTACACTGCACATCCCTGCCGCTTTTCTGAAAAGCGCGGTATCTCTCCATATTTTCCTCGTTGAGTCTGGTCTGCTCATTTGAAAGGTTTTCGTGATAACAGACAACGTCGAAAGCGCCGGTCAAATCAATGAAATATGCCATTTCCACAAAAGGCAGCCCAGGTACGACAATATTTTTATCCGAGTAAATATCAACGAGGCTCTTGAACGTCTCGCTCCTGGCTTCCGAAGCATCGGTGGCCATTTGGTGGCTTTTGCAGGTTCGCAGAAGAGTGTCCTCCAGCAACTGTACCTTTGTGGAAAGGCTCCGGCTCACCGCCTGCATGGCAAATTCAACTTCCCGGTTGACAAAAGGCTCCATCACGTTGCTGATGAGCAGCACCAGCACCAACAGGCTGACCAAAAGCGTTACAAGCACGGAGCTGACGCACAGCCAGATCAGACGTCCTCGCAGGGAGGGAGCGTGTATCCATCTTTTATATGCGTTTTGCATGAGGACATCCTTACCTTTCTCTTGCTTTTTTGACACTCTTGCTGTTATTATATCAGTAAAAGAAAACTTAGACAAGGAGCTGATTTCTTGTGAGAAAAAAACGCATGGTTATTTTTATTCTTTTCTGCTTCCTGCTGACAGCCTGTTCCACCGTATCAAAGGATGAGTCGGTATCCATCAGTTTCATGCACGGCTGGGGCGGAAGCAGCTTTGATCATGTCGGGATGCGTGAACTATTCGCCGAATTTGAGGCGTTGAATCCAGATGTCCATATCGTCTACGACACCTCACCCGATCTAGGCATCGTCATGGAAAAGGCTGCAGATATGCTTGCGGTTGACAAAGCACCAAGCATTATCAGCACCAATGGAAACGTGCAATATGTTTCAAACGCCAGAAAGAAAGGTGTGGCATTGAATCTGATGCCATACTTGCAGGAAGATGAAACCTTCGCATCGGACATCAGTCCGCATATTTTACAGGCGCTTCAAGAGCCGAGCGGGGAAATCTATACGCTCCCGGATGCGGTGGAATACATCGGCTACTGGTATAATGCGTCGCTGTTCCGACAGGCTGGAATCACGGATACCGGAACGCCAAACGGGAAGGTTGTACTCCCACGGACATGGGAGGAGTTCTGGAACGCGTGCGATGCACTGGCGGAAATCTCACCGCAAACCGGAGCCGTGCCGCTTCAGCTTCAGGTCAGCCAGATGGGGTTCTTCCTTGGAGCCAGGCTGGCCGCCGTATCGGCGGATGCTCTGAACTATATGCAAAAGGACTCGCCCGTGTGCCACAGGGAGGATGCGGAGCTCGCGGTGTCGGAACTCGTGAATGCACTGTCCTATGATGTGCGGCGCGGAACGGCGCTGGATATCCGGCAGAATTTTTTCGATGGAAAGAGCGCCATCTATATCGACGGCGTTTGGGCAAACACGGAATTTACGGAAACAACGACAAAGCAGGAAATCCGCTATGCCGCATTCCCCGGTCTTTGCGGGGAAACAATCGCATACGCCAATCCTGCTACCGGCTATGTCATTAGCAGCGATGGCTCCCAAAAACAGATCGATGCCAGTATACGATTTCTAAAATATATGCTCAGTGAGGACGTACAGAAACAGATTGTCATAAAAACGCATCAAGCGCCAAGCAATCCGAAAATTTCGGAGCCATGGATTCACGAGCAGGTGCCGATTCTGGCAGAGGCCATGCAGGTCTGTCAGGAAGCAGACCAGCAAATCCTGACGCTCTACACGGTTCTGTCCGCCAAAAAAAGCGCACAACTAGAACAGAGCCTGGAAGATCTTTTGCGAGGGAAACCAGTCCAGCAGCTGATTATTTCTATTATAACAGATATTGAATAAAAGCTCAACAGATGTGAAAATATCGCAACTATATCAAAATATTACATACAACCTACTTTAATGCGCCTTCGGATTGTGTATATTTAACAATCCGAAGGCGCATCGTCTTTCTTTAGGTGCGTTAAACGCAATGTTTCATCAAAATCCTTTATGGAGTTTCAAACGGTTCTCAACTAAACTAATCATGGTTTTAAGGCTTAACGGCCGCAGACCAATCAAAAATAAAAATATGGAGGGGTATTATGAAAAAGCTATTTGCACTGCTGCTGGCATCGATTTTGGTCATCAGCCTGTTTGCAGGTTGCGCCGCCACCGGTAAAACGCCGAAGACCGATGAAACGCCGAAGAATGCGACGAGTGAAAAGACAGACGAGATGTCGATGGACACGGAGAAACCTACCATCACTTTTGTACACGGCTACTATCACGATGAGTCAGAGTGGCCTGCCGCTGCACAGATGCGGCAGATCTATCAGGATTTTGCTGATATGCACAAGGACGAGTTCACCTTTATTGCAGTTCCTGACGAGTCCGGCGCAGAGGGTATCTACAATACGGCGCTTAATGACATTAGCGGCGGTAAATTCTATGACATTGCCGACTTCGGCGGTTGGAACATTGTTCCGGTCGCAAGTGCCGCTGGCCTGATCCTTGACCTGAAGCCGTATCTTGATGAGGATGCCGATTTCAAGGCCGGTGCCGGCGTCTGTTATGATCAGAACCTGACCGCAGACGGCAAGATTTATTCCGTCCGTGAGCAGATCGAGGCTGTTGGCTTCTGGTACAATGAGGCTCTGTTCAAGCAGGCTGGCGCAAAGGTTCCTGCCGAATGGAATACCTGGGCGGACTTTGAAGAAGCCGTTCAGATGCTGGTCGCTGGCGGTATCACCCCGTTCGGATTGAATGCCGGCTGGCCCACCAACATTCTGACCGCGGGGCGTTTCCAGGCGGACGCCGCTACTCGTGCGTTCTACGCGAAGGGTGCGGATGTCATGTCCTTTGACGATCCCGCTTTCCGTGAGGTCATGACCTTCATGCAGGAAAAGGTTCTCCAGCAGATTGACTCCGCGAACTTCGGTCCCGGTGGTGATGACGATGAGCAGTATCGCACCGATTTCTTTGATGGCAAGACGGCGATGCTCTTTAACGGTGTTTGGGATGCCGGCGGAAGTGTGGGCTGCATGGCAGGTGCGGAAAACATCAAGCCCGCCAACTTCCCGACAAACGAGCCCGGCAAGCGTGCGTCTCTCATGTCCGGCGGCACAGGTTTTGTCGTTTCGAGCGGCCTGACCGAGGCGCAGACGACGGCATGCATTGCGTTCATCAAGTACATGACGAGCGAGGAGATCGCCAACAAGATCATTTCCTACGGCATCGGCATGGCGCCTAACACCAATGTGGATTATATGTCGCTAATCGGCATGGTGGACGCTCCTGAGGCAAAGCTTCTGGTTTCCGCCTGTCAGCTTTGCATGGCAGCGGACTATCAGGCTCTTGGTCTGGGTAACCAGTTTGGTGATTTTGAGGGTGAAATTCAGGCCAAGTATGCCGGCTTGAAGGACGGCTCAAAGACGGTTGACGATGTGGTAAGCGAGCTCGACGCCGTCATCGCAGCAAATTGATGCATCCGATTTGAGTTGAAGGGGGCAATTTGCCCCCTTCGCACTCTATCCCGGACAGAGAAAGGATGGTCTCCAATGAAGGCTGGAAGGCTTGAAAACACATGTTCCCGAACGTTGGGGAGTTATAGAAAGGAAGGCTTTATTCTGGCCTTTCTTGCGCCATGCACGATTCTGTTTCTAATCGTTTATGCCTACCCACTGATTACGATTTTTTTGACGTCCTTCTGTTCGTGGAATTATGAGAATTTCACAGCGCCGGAGTTTCTCGGTTGGGAGCACGTCTTTGATAATTATATAAAGCTGTTCCTTTATGACGCGAATTTCAAGATGGCTCTGATAAATTCTCTGAAATGGGTCTCTCTAATGCTGCTGGTACAGGTTCCGTTTACGATTCTGGTTGCCCTTACACTGTCCAAGAAAATGCGCGGCTGGAAATTCGCGCGCAATATGTTCCTGATTCCGAACATCATTTCTACCGCAGCAATCGGTCTGATATTCCTGAATCTTTACAGCCCTGCGCGTGGCATTGTCACAGAGCTATGCAACCTGATCTGGCCCGGCTCGGATGTGAGTGTCCTGTCAAACGCAAAGTATGCGTTTTGGGGAATCACATTTACCTTTATTCTTTTCGGCGGATCCAATTGCCTTCTGCTGCTGACGCAGATATTCTCTATTGATCCCGCCATTTACGAGTCGGCTCGCATCGAGGGAGCCTCCGACAGTCAAATTGACTTGTATATCACGCTGCCGCTTCTAAGACCGATGATCGGTACGATTTCGGTCATGGCGGCAAACTATGGTTTACTTCTTTACAATGAAATCGCACTTATCACGTCCGGTGGTCCCGACAACACCACCTATTCGCTGAGTTATTATATTTACAAAACATCCCTCGGCAGCACAAAGCTGAATTTCGCGCGCGGAAACACCGCCGGCGTAATCCAGTTCATTCTCGGAATTGTGATTGTCTGCCTGATTAACCGTGCGTTCCGTTCGGATACATCAGATTAGGAGTAACCGGAATATGAAACTGAACTCTACTTCTTTAATACTCGTGAATGTGCTGCGTTATCTGCTGATAGCGTTTGTACTGACAATCTCTCTGTATCCCATTCTTTGGGTTCTGCTTAACTCCTTTAAGCAGACGCCTGGCGGATTGGGACTCCCGGACACGTGGGTCTTTGACGGGTACATTACGATCTTTACAAAGCTTAATATCGGTCGGTATTTCCTGAACAGTCTGATCGTTACGGTCATATCTACGGTGATCAGCGTCTTTGCTGTATCCCTTGCCGCATATGTGTCTGCGCGAATGTCTTTCAAAGGAAAAAACCTGGTGACCCTGATGTTCGCATCGACGCTTTTCATTCCTTCAATCTCCATCAGCTTCCCGATTTACCGACTGCTTTCCGACATCGGACTCAAGGACACGCTGACCGGCGTTATCTTTGTATATGCAAGTCTTGGCATCGCCGTCACGTTCTTTATCCTACGCAGTTACTTCCTCTCCATTCCGAAGGAAATGGAGGAGGCTGCCATGATGGACGGCTGTGGTTATATCAGCACATATTTCCGAATCATTGTCCCAATTGCGAGACCCGGTCTTGCAACGGCGGCGATTATGGCGTTTTTGAATAACTGGAATGAATATTACTTTGCATCCATTCTGCTCAAGTCGAAGGAAAACATGACGCTCCCCGCGCTGCTTGGACAATTTACTACGGCGTATTCCAAGAATTTGAATGGTATGTTCTCGGCGATCATCCTGATCGTCCTGCCTACCATCGTCATCTTCTGCCTGCTGTCTGAAACGTTTGTTAAGTCGCTGACGGCAGGTGCCGTGAAAGGATAGTCTATGACAGAAAGAGAAACACGAACACAGTGGTTCACCGAAGCACGTTTCGGTATGTTCATTCATTGGGGCCTTTATGCGATCCCCGGGCGCGGCGAGTGGTACATGAGCGAGGCAAAGATCCCTGCCGAGCAGTACGAGCGCTATACGCAGGAGTTTACGACAAAGGCTTATGACCCCAGAGATTGGGCGCGGCGCGCAAAACGGGCGGGTATGCAGTATGTCGTGCTGACCGCCAAGCATCATGACGGTTTTTGCTTATTTGACTCCAAGCTGACGGACTATAAAAGCACAAATGCGCCCTGCGGACGCGATCTGGTGCGCGAGTTTGTGGACGCAGTACGCGCAGAGGGGCTTCGCGTGGGGCTGTATTATTCTCTGATCGACTGGCATCATCCGGACTACCCAAAGTACAAGGACATCAACCATCCCATGCGCGGAAACCCGATGTATCTGAATGAAAAAATCGACTTTGATCGCTACCTGACCTATATGCACGGGCAGATCGAGGAGCTGGTCACGAATTATGGGAAGATCGACATTCTCTGGTTCGACTATGCCTATGACGAGCTGCGCGGTGAGGCGTGGAGAGCGACGGAACTGGTGCGGATGGTTCGCCGCCATCAGCCGGATGTCATTATCGATAACCGGCTGGAAACGAGCGGTGAGGGCTTTGGTAGCCTTGTTACGGAGCAGCCCGCGTATTACAGCGGTGATTTTGTAAGTCCCGAGCAAATCCTGCCGCCAGAGGGTATCCGCAACGTCTGCGGTGAGCGCGTTCCTTGGGAGCTTTGCACGACCATGAACAACAACTGGGGCTATAACCCCTACGACACGGACTATAAGTCCGCAGCCATGCTCATCCGAAAGCTGGTCGAGTGCGTCAGCAAGGGCGGCAACATGATTCTGAACGTTGGGCCGGATGCAAACGGCAGGTTCAATCTTGAGAGCTGCCAGCTGCTGGATGACATCGGCGCATGGTTGGCGGTCAATGGCGAGAGCATCTACGGCTGCGGCAGCGCCGACGTGCCGAAGCCGGACTGGGGCTGGTACACAAAGAAAGATGGCCGCATCTATGCGCATATTCTGGAAAACCCGATCGGGCCGCTGGCGCTGACGGGGCTTGATGCTAACCGTGTCGGAGCGGTGCGGCGGCTGTCAGACGGCAGTGAGGTGCTGCGCGGGGAAAGCTGGATCACAAACGCTTACGAAAACCTCGCATTTGTTACGCTTGGCACTATCCCGCACTTTACCTATATGCTTCCAGACCCGACCGATACCGTACTGGAGATTGAATACAAGGATGCTTGCCTATGAAGCCAATTTCCGCAATCGTTTTGGGCGCAGATCAGAGCGGAGCGAACGTCTATGCCGCCTATACACTGAAGTTCCCGAACGAACGGAAAAAGCCGGCGTGACAGAGCCGCATCATGGACAACTGCCCGATGAACCCGGCAAAGGAACTGGACTGTGAAAAGGAAATTGGCTCGACCGCACCGGGTAAGCTGGCTGACATTATCGTTTGGGATGAAGAACTGAACCGCAAAACGGGGCTCCTGTTGGAAAACGATACAGGAGAAAACAACAAGGACATCAATCCGAACCTTGAACCACACAGAGGAGGAATTTGGAATGGCAAAGAATCGTTACGTAGGCAGCTATCCAGTCATCGGCATCCGTCCCATCATCGACGGCCGCAGAGGCCCCATGAAGCTGCGCGAGAGTCTTGAGAGTCAGGTAATGGCCATGGCGGAGGCTGCGAAAAAGCTCTTCGAGGATACCCTTTACTACTCCAACGGCGACCATGTAAAGGTGGTCATAGCCGACTCCACCATTGGCCGCGTGCCGGAATCCGCTGCCTGCGCCGAAAAGTTCCGCAGAGAAGGCGTGTCCATAACCCTCTCCGTCACTCCCTGCTGGTGCTACGGCTCCGAAACCATGGATATGGATCCCATGACGATAAAGGGCGTATGGGGCTTTAACGGCACAG
>ERZ779869.191-NODE-191-length-79263-cov-8.763635_pt1 | contig 79263 bp, 76 predicted proteins | sample MGYA00511557_ERZ779869 | MGnify/ENA primary metagenome ERZ779869 (study PRJEB29588, sample SAMEA2154620) | human gut metagenome | biome: human gut; feature: human-associated habitat; material: faeces | place: Denmark | collected 2008/2010 ... | reverse complement strand
ACGGTATTGTATAGTGAAGCAGAGGAAAAACAAAACATGTTTCAGAGAGGAGAAATTCGACAAGATTGAGTTCAAGGAGCAGGACAAGGCAGTCGTGATGCTGTCGATGAAATAAAAAAATTGCGATATTTTTATTAAATCTTAATGGAAATATACTTGCATAAAGGGGTTACTTTATTATAATATATAGTGACCCTTTTTTGATGGGATTATTTAGCAGGTAATTATGGAGGCAGGATTATGATAAATTTTGATGAAGAAATAAAGAACTATGAGCCAAGTCTAGAGATAGAGGAGGCTGAATCTGCGATTTACAGCCACGATCTGACAGATGTCACAGATATCATTGCACAGTTATTACGTGAGCAGGACAAAGGGCAGGGTGAATTAAGATGATTTGTTATAAATGCGGACAAGATGCAGGCTGGAACGATAAATGCCCTGTATGTGGGGCTGATCTTTCACTTTTTAAAAGAGCTATTAGAATATCCAACTCATACTACAATGATGGTTTACAAAAGGCACAGGTGAGAAATCTGTCTGGAGCGATTATCTCTCTCAGGCAGAGTCTTAAGTTTTATAAGTACAATATCCAGGCAAGGAATCTGTTAGGTCTCATATACTATGAGATGGGTGAGATGGTTGACGCCTTAAGTGAGTGGGTCATCAGTGCAAACTATCAGCCTGATGATAATCTGGCAAAGAAGTATATAGATCAGATTCATAATAACAGAAATCAGCTCGAAACAATCAATCAGACTATTAAAAAATATAATCAGGCTTTAACTTATTGCAAGCAGGACAGTAAGGACCTTGCGGTTATACAGCTTCGAAAGGTGTTATCCTTAAATCCAAAGCTTGTAAAGGGACATCAGCTTTTGGCTCTTTTATATCTGGAGGAGGGGCATCTGGATAAGGCAAAGAAAGCCTTACGCGATGCAGGCAAGATAGATACAGACAATACCACTACCCTCAGATACTTAAAAGAAGTGAACAGACGTCTCAAGGAAAAAGGATCTGAGAGGAAAAAGAAAAATGATGATTTAATTTCCTACCAGAGTGGAAACGAAACAATCATTATGCCAAAGCGATTCAGGGAGAGCTCAATGTGGGCAAATATACTCTATGTTATAATCGGTCTGGTAGTCGGAGTGGCGGTTACGTGCTTCCTTGTGGTTCCGGGCATAAAAAGCCAGGCGAAAACAGATGCAAAGAAGCAGCTATTATCGGCCAATGATACGATTTCCACAAATGGGCAGACCATCAGTGGACTTAATGATCAGATAGACAAGCTAAAGAAGGAGCTTGAGGACGAGAAGAAGAAAAATGATGGAGTATCAGACCAGATTTCCACATATGAGGCTTTGCTCAATGCCTATGTATACTATACATCCAATGATGTAATAAAGGCAGGAGAAGCACTTGAAAATATCAACACAAGCTACCTGAGTGATTCGGCTAAGCAGACATATAATACGCTCAATGGTTCAATTGCAGATTCATATAAGGAAGCACTGTACAGTCAGGCATACTCATCATATAGCAGTGGCGATTATCAGAGTGCAATCCCTACATTCCAGAAGCTTGTCGGCTTGGATGAGGCATACAGGGATGGTTCAGCTGCATATTACCTGGCGCAGTCGTTCAGGAAGTCAGGTGACCTAGCATCTGCAAAGCCATATTATCAGTATGTGGTAGACAACTACGCAGGCACTGAGAAGGCCAGAACATCAAAGAATTATCTGGCACAGGAACAGTAGTAAAACAACTGCTGTGAGGCAATAATTAAATATAGAATTACGAAAGACACCAGATAATCTCCGGTGTCTTTTTTATATGAGCAGGAAAGGAAGAGTTTGACATGATAGAAAATTATATCAAGGAAGCAGACCGGGTGACATACCTTATGCCAAAGGAGGTGGATCATCACTGCGCCGGGCAGATAATCGCAGAGCTTGATGCACTTATAGAGGGCTGTGGTGTCAGAAAAATAGTATTTGACATGAAACAGACAGAATTTATGGACAGCTCCGGCATTGGGGTGATAATAGGAAGAACAAAGAAGCTTAAGTACTTTAATGACAGCTCGGTGTCAGTTTGCAATATGTCGGACAGAGTGGACAAGCTTTTGAAATGTGCCGGCATTTACACTATTGTACATAAGCTTTAAAACTGAATTAAATTAAAATATAATCAGACAGAAAGGGAGCATAATGAACGCAGCAAAAACAAATCATATATCGCTTAGCTTTGATGCAATTTCAGAGAATGAGGCATTTGCGAGAATGACAGCAGCCATGTTTATGGCACAATTAAACCCCACACTAGATGACGTGGAGGACGTAAAGACAGCAGTGTCAGAGGCGGTGACAAACGCAATTATCCATGGCTATGAGATGGGGGATGACAATATTTCATCCGGTCAGGCAGATCACCAGGCAGCAGAAGAAAAAAGTTGTCCACAGGTACATATGAATTGTAGCTACATAGGCAGGGAGCTTTACATAGAAATATCAGATAGCGGAGTAGGCATACAGGATGTGGCAAAAGCGATGGAACCGTTATACACATCCAAACCACAGCTTGACAGATCAGGTATGGGTTTTTCATTCATGGAAGCATTTATGGACGCGCTGACAGTTACATCAGAACCGGGACACGGAACAACAGTAAAGATGAAAAAAGTACTATGAAGAGTGACAAAATCAACAGACTTGTCACAGAAAATATAAACCTGATTTATTTAGTTATGAAACGCTTTAGAAACAGAGGAGTTGACCGGGAGGATTTATTTCAGATAGGAGCAGTTGGGCTGACAAAGGCAGCGCAGCGATTTGATGAAAGTAAGGGCTTTGCCTTTTCTACATACGCAGTACCGTTGATAATAGGGGAAATACAGCGCTTTTTACGTGATGATGGAATGGTACATATCAGTCGAAAAATACGGGATGATGCAAGAAAAATTGCAATTATCAGAGAAAAATACAGAATGAATGAAAATAGTGAAATATCACTTGAAAAAATGGAAATTATTTCCGGTATGTCAAAACAAGATATAATAATTGCCATGGAAGCCGATAAAAATGCATCGTCAATAGAAAATGAAAGTGTGCTTGATTATTTGGACAATAAAATAAGTGCAGAAGCATCAGACAAGCCATCGGAGACAGATAAAGTGATAAATCACATCGCAATGCAGCAGGCGTTTAACTCACTTGATGATAGCGAGCGCAGACTGATTATGCTCCGCTATATGCAGGATAAGACACAGAAGCAGGTGGCAGAAGTGCTTGGACGCAACCAGGTGGCCATATCACGAATGGAGAAGAATACATTGGCGAAGCTTCGCAGGGCGATGATGTGAGTGGGAAGCGTCGTAGGATGAGAGCTTCCCACATAAAGGCTGAGAGGATGCCGGAGGTGGCATGTAGTATATTCTTCAGAAAATTATGAAGTCAGCCCCGAGCCCATGTGCGGATAGATTGTGGATATGCCGGTTTTTTTTGTTATTAGGGAATATGGAACCTCGTGGCAGTTCATAATTTTCTTCAGAACACACTGCATGCCCTCCGGCGAATTTAGTTGTGTTGAGTGGGAAGCAGTGGAGCTTTTGAGCTTCCCACGTACTATTGAAACTATTGAAATTATTGAAAAAAGAAAACTACTTGCACCCAAGCCACAAAGCATATTACAATGGGCGATAAGGAATATAATTGGATTGTCGAAAGGAGAAAAGAATGAAACTTCCACTCACATATGATAACTATATATTCGACCTCTACGGTACGCTCGTGGATATTCACACAGACGAGAGTGACACTGCAATCTGGGAAAAGCTCGCCATGTTCTATGGCTATTACGGAGCTCTGTATGAGGCAAAGGAGCTTAAGGAGCGCTATGAGACACTTGTAAAGAGCAGCGAAGCAGAGCTGAAAAAGAAAATTGAAAAGTCTGATGCAGATGTGCAGTTTGCTATCTCATATGCCCATGAAGCATCACCGGAGATACATATAGAGGATGTATTTGAAAAGCTTTATGAGGAAAAGAGTGTGAATCCGACAAAGGAGCTTTCAGTGCATACAGGCCAGTTTTTCAGGGTGATGAGCACCGAATACATAAAGCTTTATCCGGGTACAAAGGAGATGCTTAAGGAACTTAAGAAGGCGGGAAAGAATATATATCTGCTTTCAAATGCGCAGCGTATATTTACAGCCTATGAGATGAGAAGACTTGATATCTTTGATTTGTTTGATGACGTATTTATCTCATCTGATTATAATATAAAAAAGCCTGATATCAGATTTTATAAGGAGCTGATAAATAAGCATGATATTGACGTATCAAAATCGCTTTTTATAGGAAATGATTCGACTACCGATATCAAGGGGGCAAAGGAATGCCTGATGGATGCATTTTATGTGAGATCGAATATTTCACCAAAGGATGATATGGCTCATGATGCAGACTATATTATAGATAATTTTACCAACTGGTAATGCATTATTGTTTATAAAAATGTGAATATTACACAAAAAACATATATAAATTAAAATTTTTCTATAAACAGTTGCAAATAAAAAATAATGGTGTAAAATGAACTAGATTTGAGTTAGTTTATTTTTTAACAAAGTAGAGGTGAAAAGAATGTCAAACACATTATTAATGTTGTGTATCCCATTTGCGGGCTTATTACTGTGCATAGCAGTTATGCCGCTTGTGAAGCCTGAATGGTGGGAGAAGCATCAAGCTCATGCAGTTATCTTATGGTCACTGCTTTTTGCCATTCCGTTCGCGCTGTTCTATGGAGCACCAAAAGCCGTAGAGACGGTACTGGAGTGTCTGATAGGCGACTATCTGACCTTTATCGTTCTGCTCTTTGGACTGTTCTGCGTAGCCGGAAATATCAAGCTGGAGGGAAGTCTGGTCGGCAACCCAAAGGTAAACGTTATCATGCTTGCTGTTGGAACTCTTTTTTCAAGCTGTATAGGAACTACAGGAGCCAGTATGCTTTTTGTAAGGCCGATTATACAGATGAACTCATGGAGAAAGAACAAGCGTCACATCATGGTATTTTTCATTTTTCTTGTGTCAAATATCGGAGGATGTCTTACACCTATCGGAGATCCGCCACTGCTCATGGGATTTTCAAGAGGAGTATCGTTCTTCTGGAGCATGAGGCTGTTTCCGGTTCTCTTAATAAATATGATACTGCTTCTTTCCATATTTTATCATTTGGACAAGAAGGCATACCAGAAGGATATCACTAAGGGACTTATGCCTGAGGTGAAGGAAAATGAGCCTCTCATCAGGATAAAGGGTGCCCACAACTTTTTATATATCGTAATGATTGTCATAGCTGTTATACTAAGCGGTGTGCTTCCTAAGCTTTCTGCATTCCAGAATGCTGCGGGAGAGGTTATCGGTATTCCGATATTCAGGGAGGTTACACTCACTGTGCCTGCAATTATTGAGATTGCTATTATTCTGCTTGCAGCCCTGCTTTCCTTCAAGACAACACCGAAGGAGGTTCGTGTGCAGAACCATTTCACATGGGGAGCAATTCAGGAGGTTGCGGTGCTTTTCATCGGAATCTTCATCACCATGCAGCCTGCTCTTATGGTATTAAAGAGTGCAGGTTCAGGTCTTGGAATCACAAAGCCGTTTGAGATGTTCTGGGCAACAGGAGCACTTTCAAGCTTCCTCGACAATACACCGACATATCTGGTTTTCCTTACTACAGCGGGAGCCATGCACTTTACTACAGGTGTCGCAACTACACTGGGAGTGGTGCCGGTCAAGATGCTTATGGCAATTTCGTGTGGCGCTGTATTTATGGGAGCCAACACATATATTGGAAATGCACCGAACTTTATGGTCAAGTCATTATCAGACGAAAACGGTATCAACATGCCATCGTTCTTTGGTTACATGTGGTGGTCATTGCGTTATCTGATACCTGTTTTCATCATAGATATGATCATATTCTTTTTATAGGAGGGATGAATTATGGAATTTTATGACGAGAAAATTAAAGCTCTTGCCATCGAAATCTATGAGCTTGATGCCGAAGTATACAAGAAATTAGGCTCATCCCTCGGCAGGGTATTTGGTGGCGAGAAGGATATATGTATCCGTAACATCATGGAGGATCTGCACTCAAGGCAGAACAGCTCAAGAATCCGAAGCGAGCTTGCCCTGATAAGCAACATGGCAAGAACAATACCTGATCACGATACAAGGCATGATATCATGGTCAGATACAACAACATAGTAGAGGAGATAGCGGAGCTCCCGACAGGCTTTGCTGACGGAGATATCCTCGATCCAAAGATAGCGGATTTAAATACCGTAAACCTGAAGGATCGTTTCAAAACGGGCGATCATCTGATTATCTGTATAGGACGTTCCTGCGGATGTGGTGGAAATGAGATTGGATTTGCACTTGCAGACAAGCTTCGTATGAATTTCTATGATGTGTCTGTCATGAATGAGGTGTTCAGACAGAAGGATGGAGAGGAAGCAGCCCAGGCTACAGCTACCTTCCAGAAAAAGGAGCGAATGGGAATCAAAAAGCGCATAAAAGCTTTTAAGAAATACCACGGACTTGCATCAGAGGATGTGCTTTTCTTTGATACAAGCAAGTTCCTTGTAGAGAAGGCAAAGCAGGAGGACTTCATTGTTATGGGACGTTTTGCAGATGCGATTCTGACAAACAATCATATTCCTCACATAAGTATTTTTATCACAGCACCTGAGAAGAGAAGAGTCCAGCGTTTCCTTGAGATAAATAAGAATGTGACTCCGAACCAGGCAAAGAAATGGATAGAATCTGAGGATAAGAGACATTTGAAGACCTACAAATTCTATACCGGCAGAAAGTGGAGCAAGGCAAGTAACTATGATATCTGTATCAACAGTGCCAGCTACGGTATCAAGGGCTCAATAGAGCTTATCATACGTATGCTCCAGCTCGATGACCGCGTGAAGCAGCTGATTGAGTAATTTTTTAAAGCGTGTTTTATTGACGTAAAACACGCTTTTTTGATATATTTGGCATTTCTGAAAAATTCCTCTTACAAAATTCGTGAAAAAGTGATAAAATAATATTGTATAACGAAAGAGGTGTGATATGTTCGAAATAGGTGATTACGTATTAAATGCTACAAATGGAATTTGTAAAATAAGCGAAATCGTGGAGTTAGACATGTCAGGAGACAAGCAGCTCAAGTCATATTTTTTACTCCGCCCTGTTGAGGAGGAGAATGACAGAGTGTATATACCTGTCGACAATGCTGATAAGAGGATACGTAAGGTAATAACACAGGATGAGGCAAAGGCGGTGCTTGATAGAATACCTGAGATAGAGGCACTCGTGGTAAACAATGAGAAGGAGCGCGAAACGCGCTATAAGGAGGCAGTCAGAAGCTGTGAGCCGGATAATGTGGTCAGTCTCTTAAAGTGTTTACATATCAGAAATGAGCAGCGTGCGCAGGCAGGCAAGAAGGCTACATCCGTCGATGAGCGCTATGGCAAGATGGCAGAGCACAATTTAAATGCAGAGCTTGCATTTGTTCTTGAAAAGGACAAGCAGGAGATTAAAGATATAATTCATGATATGCTATAGTATGCGGGCAGAATCAGAAAGCGGGTTCTGCCTTGTTTTTTGCTAAAAATAAGAGATATTAAGAAAAGTTTAAACAAATAATTAATGAGTTTATGTTATTATATATCAGGTATAGGCATATAATATTACCGTTTAATGGTAAATGAGAAAGCTTATCATGTTCTATCTGATAAAAACAAAAGATTGAAAGTAAGGGAATCAATATGAATAATATGAATAATATGAATATTAATTCTGCAATGGCAGATACTCTGGATATAGGGAATACAGACACAGAGAAAAAGACAGGGCTCATAGGCTTTTATAATTACACGGTAGTGCTTACATACATAGGCATGTGGATAGGCTTCCTTGGAGTTATGCTTGCCATAAAGGATAGGTATGTGGGGTCACTAATCTGCCTTATGCTGGCTGGTGTCTGTGATATGTTTGATGGCACCATTGCATCCACAAAGAAGGATCGTACCAGGGACGAGCGAACATTTGGCATACAGATAGATTCGTTAAGTGATATCATATGCTTCGGCGTGCTTCCGGCAGTGTGGGTATTTTGTGTGACTCCAAAGATTTCAATAGCATTTACCGCCATATTTGTATTCATTCTTTGCGGGCTTATCCGTCTGGCATACTTTAATGTGGATGAGGCCAACAGGCAGGCAGCGACAGCAGAGCGCAGACAGTATTATCTGGGGCTTCCAATCACATCAAGTGCGCTTGCTATCCCGGCGGTATATCTGATTGGAGAGTTCACAGCTATACATACACAGACAATCGCGGCACTTGCCCTTTTAATCATTGGCATTTGCTACGTGCTCCCTGTAAAGCTCAAAAAGCCATCTCTTTTTGGAGAGGTTCTGCTTGTAGGTATAGGAGCAGTTGAGTTTTGTATTCTCATTGCGGAGGTTCTTATTTAATGGCAAAAAAATCGTTTGTAGACTGGCTTTATACCACTGCACCGGGGCGTATGACACTTAAGGTGCTTCTGTATACAGGCGCACTTAAGCTTGGTGAAATGGTCGCGCGCTCCCAGTTGTCTAAGCCGTTTATCAGCCGGTATATAAAGAATAACAATATAGACATGTCTGATTTTAAGGGGCAGAAATATAACAGCTTTCAGGACTTTTTCTCCAGAAAGCGTGATGATATTGAGGTGGACAGGCAGGCTGAGCATCTTATCAGTCCGTGTGACGGCTACCTGAGTGTATATAGGATAAAAAGCAACAACAGCTTTCACATCAAGGGCTCATGGTACAAGGTGACGGACCTTGTCACCGACAAAAAAATTGCAAAGGAATTTGTTGGAGGAGACTGCGTGATACTGCGTCTTTGTGCCAATGATTATCATCATTACTGCTATATAGATGATGGATTTCAGGGCAGGAATCATTTTGTGAAGGGACTGCTTCACAGTGTACAGCCTATTGCACTGGAAAATGCGCCTGTATACAGGCAAAACAGGCGTATGTGGACAATTCTTGATACAGTTAATTTTGGCAAGGTGGCACAGATTGAGATAGGTGCGCTGCTTGTGGGAGGCATAGTCAATGACCACGAGAATGTTATGATGAGAAAGGGCGCAGAGATGGGGCACTTTGAGCTGATTGGCTCCACAATAGTGCTTTTGTTTAAAAAAGGTCATATTGACCTGCTTCCGGAAATTAAAGAGTGTATAAAAGGAGACAAAGAAGTACGTGTTATCCAGGGACAGCATATCGCAAACAGGACAGTTTTTTAACAGAATACTTCCAAAATACAGTCGTATTCCGCTGCTTTTTACAGTAGTGCTCAATTTCAGTGTATACTGGGGCGCGCGTGCTATTGCAGGCGGTTTTATCCATCACAATATAGAGACCTCGCTTGATGATATGATACCGGTTGTGTACCCTACAGTAGTCATTTATTTTGGCTGCTATATTTTTTGGATTATAGGATATCTGTACAATGCAGCGATGGATAAAAGGCACTGTTATCGTTTTCTCATGGCAGACTGGCTGGCAAAGGCAGTCTGTTTTATCTGTTATGTCGTGTATCCTACAACCAACACCCGCCCGGAAATAGTGGGCTCAGACATATGGGCACAGCTCATGCGCTTTTTATATAGTATGGATGCAGCGGACAATCTTTTTCCATCTATACACTGCCTTGTAAGCTGGCTGTGCTATATTGGCATCCGCGGTAATAAAAAAGTACCGCAGTGGATACGTACAACTTTCTGTATTTGCGCTATAGCAGTATTCATATCCACATTGACTACGAAGCAGCATGTGATATATGATGTAGTTGCAGGAGTGCTCCTCATCGAAGTAACATACCGAATTTCACGGCTGTTACTTACTAAATTAAGTAAATAATTAATTGGAATGCAGCTTCCCACTCGTAAACCTTCTGCCGGAGAGTATACTGCATGCTATGCCGGCTTGCATAGATTATAAAGTGGAAAGCGGAAATATATTATATGTAAGGGGATAAACATGGATGATACACAAATAGAGATGCTGCCGATGTTGGGCGAATTCAGTTCAATTGCCTCGCAGTATGAACACATCATGTTCTACTACGAATCGGGCATACAGCAGATAGTAGCAAAGCTGCAGATATTAAATAATGAATTCAAAAACAATCACGAAAGAAATCCAATCGAGAACATAAAGAGCCGTGTAAAGTCGCTTGACAGCATAATAGACAAGATGAAGCGAAAGGGCATTCCGCTCACCACCAACGCCATGAAGCGTGAGATAAAGGATATAGCCGGCGTCAGGGTCATTTGTCCATTTATATCCGATGTATATCAGGTGGCCAATATGCTTGTGAATCAGGCGGATGTCGAGATTGTCACAATAAAGGACTACATAAAAAAACCGAAGGAGAATGGCTACAGGAGTCTTCATATGATAGTGCTGGTTGATGTGTATTTTTCGGATCACAAGGACAAGGTTCCGATAGAGATACAGTTTCGTACCATTGCCATGAATTTCTGGGCCAGCACAGAGCATCAGCTTCGCTACAAGAAGAGCCGTGTATTCACGGAGGAGATGCAGCAGGAGCTTAAGAAATGCGCAGATATCATGGCTGACGCTGATGACAAGATGCAGAATCTGGCAAATGTTTCGGGGATTGTGCAGCCGATTGAGTAAAAGAGAGTGATGTAAGTCACTCTTTTTTGCTTGTAAATCAAAAGTTTATATTTATTTAATAAAAATTGTTAGCACTCTCACTTGACGAGTGCTAATTTGCGTGTTATAACATAGTCACAAGGAATATTGAAGAATTATTTAAAGGATTATTTAGAGATAAAATTTTGATATTACCTGTATGACACATAAGAATCATATTTATGGATAACATAGTAGAAGGGAGTGAGACTATGAATATTCAAAAATTTACACAGAAATCAATAGAGGCAGTCAATGACTGCGAGAAGCTTGCATATGATTATGGCAATCAGGAGATAGAACAGGAGCACCTGCTTGTGGCATTACTTTCACAGGAGGACGGACTTATACCGAAGCTGATTGACAAGATGGAGATAAACGTAGAGCATTTCACGGAGAATGCAAAGCGCCATCTGGCAGCGCGCACAAAGGTAAGCGGCAGCAGTGCACAGGTCTATGTGGGCAATGATTTAAACAAGGTCCTTATTCATGCTGAGGACGAGGCAAAGGCAATGGGAGATGAGTATGTTTCGGTAGAGCATCTTTTCCTGTGTCTGTTGAAGTATCCAAACAAGGCAATGAAGGAGCTGATTAAGGAGTACGGTCTCACAAGAGACAGATTCCTCACAGCGCTTTCTACGGTCAGGGGCAATCAGAAGGTCACATCCGATAACCCTGAGGCCACATATGATACACTTGAGAAATACGGCTACGACATGGTGGAGCGTGCAAGACAGCAGAAGCTTGATCCTGTTATCGGCCGTGATGACGAGATACGAAATGTAGTGCGTATTCTCTCGCGTAAGACTAAAAATAACCCGGTACTTATCGGTGAGCCGGGTGTTGGTAAAACGGCAGTCGTTGAGGGACTGGCACAGCGTATCGTAAAAGGCGATGTGCCTGAGGGCTTAAAGGACAAAAAACTGTTTGCACTCGATATGGGCTCTCTGATTGCAGGAGCTAAGTACAGGGGCGAGTTTGAGGAGAGACTTAAGGCAGTGCTTGAGGAGGTAAAAGCCTCTGAAGGACAGATAATTCTCTTTATCGATGAGCTTCATACAATTGTCGGAGCAGGAAAGACAGACGGAGCTATGGATGCAGGACAGCTTCTTAAGCCAATGCTTGCAAGAGGTGAGCTGCACTGCGTGGGCGCCACCACACTCGATGAGTACCGTGAGTACATTGAGAAGGATGCAGCTCTTGAGAGACGTTTCCAGCCTGTTATGGTAGACGAGCCGACAGTAGAGGATACTATCTCAATACTTCGTGGCCTTAAGGACAGATACGAGGTATTCCACGGCGTTAAAATCACAGACTCGGCACTTGTCACAGCGGCAGTGCTTTCAAACAGATACATCACAGACAGATTTTTGCCTGATAAGGCAATAGATCTTGTGGATGAGGCATGCGCCATGATAAAGACGGAGCTTGATTCAATGCCGGCAGAGCTTGATGAGCAGAATCGTAAGATTATGCAGCTTGAGATAGAGGAGACAGCTCTAAAGAAAGAGACAGACCACTTAAGTCAGGACAGGCTCGCAGCACTACAAAAGGAGCTTGCAGAGCTGCGTGATGACTTCAATGCAAAAAAGGCTCAGTGGCAGAACGAGAAGGGCGCTGTTGACAAGGTCAGCAAGCTTCGTGAAAAGATTGAGTCCACAAAGAATGAAATCAAGACAGCACAGCAGAACTATGACCTGGAAAAGGCAGCAGAGCTGCAGTACGGCGTGCTTCCAAACCTTAAGAAGGAGCTGGAATCAGAGGAGGCACTGCTTAAGGACAGAGACTTATCGCTTGTGCGAGAGAACGTGGGCGATGAGGAGATTGCACTCATTATCTCGCGTTGGACAGGAATACCTGTTGCAAAGCTTACGGAGAGTGAGCGTAATAAGACACTTCACCTCGATGAGGAGCTGCACAAGAGAGTCATAGGACAGGATGACGGAGTTACAAAGGTGACAGAGGCTATCATCCGATCAAAGGCAGGCATCAAGGATCCTACAAAGCCGATAGGTTCGTTTATGTTCCTCGGACCTACAGGTGTAGGTAAGACAGAGCTTGCAAAGGCACTTGCGGCAAGTCTGTTTGATGATGAAAACAACATGGTCAGACTCGATATGAGTGAGTACATGGAGAAGTACTCAGTGTCACGACTCATTGGAGCGCCTCCTGGATATGTAGGCTATGATGAGGGTGGACAGCTCACAGAGGCTGTAAGGCGTAAGCCATACTCAGTAGTACTCTTTGATGAGGTGGAAAAAGCCCATCCGGATGTATTCAACGTGCTGCTTCAGGTGCTTGATGACGGACGAATTACTGACTCACAGGGACGTACCGTGGATTTCAAAAACACTATCATCATTATGACAAGTAACCTCGGATCACAGGAGCTTCTTGAAGGCATAGAAGCAGACGGCAGCATCAGCACAGAGTGTGAGAACCGCGTCATGGATGAGCTTAAGGGTCATTTCAGACCGGAGTTTTTAAACAGACTGGATGAGATCATTATGTTCAAGCCTCTCACAAAGGACAACATCGGTCATATCATCACCCTGCTCATGGCGGACTTAAACAAGCGTCTTGTCGACAAGGAAATCACAGTCGAGCTGACAGAAGAAGCAAAGCAGTTTATCACCGACAATGGCTATGATCCGGTATACGGAGCAAGACCGCTCAAGAGATATCTGCAGAAACATGTCGAGACACTCGCGGCAAAGCTGATTCTGGCAGATGGTGTGAGAGCAGGAGATACCATTCTTATAGATGTGAAGGATGGCAAACTTAGTGCATCGGCAGTACAGAAAAATGCATAAGTGAATGTATAGAAATTAACAACTCTTTCTCTTTATAATTTCTGTGCTTATTTCAATTTTTACATGGCTTGCAGAGGTAGAATTTATTATCTCTGCAAGCCTTTTTACTGCAATTTCACCCATGTACTGCTTAGGCACATGAACAGTCGAAAGAGGCGGTGTAATGTAGGTACACATTGGCATATCATCAAAGCCTATTACTGATATGTCTTCAGGGATACGGTAGCCTGCCTCTGAAAGTGCGCGCATAGCTCCGGCAGCAATCAGGTCATTGTCGGCAAAGTAGCATCGGGCAAGCTCGTCACCGCTTTTTATTACTGCCTTCATATCGCAGTAAGCACCGTCAACTGTAGGGGAGAGGTGATGTACGACTGAGCGCGAGGTTGACATACCGTTTTTGCGTATTGCTTTATAGAAGCCGTCGGCTCTCTCCTCAAAGCCTGTTATAATGTATGAGGAATGCAGATATCCCGGCTGTGCATGTGTTTGTTTGATCAGATAGTCTGTGGCAAGATAGGCACCCTGAAGGTTATTTATAGTCACGCAATCGAGGTTTAAGGCTTCGAAATAGTTGTCTATTAGCACAACAGGCAGACCGCACCTTGTAAAGGGCTTTATGTCATGCTCATCCATCTCGGTTCCAAGCAGCAGGATACCCTTTGCTCCAAGTCTTTTCCACTCAGATAGCAAAGTCTCAATATCGTCATTTTCGTATATGTAGCTGATATTCAGGTAGTAGTGGCAGTGCCTGCAGCCCAAATCAATACCCTCTGACAGCTGTGAAAAGAATGGAACATCCTGTACCAAAACGCCGTGTTCTGTATGTGTGTAAACAGGAGAATTAGGAACTACAGCGCCATTCTTTCTGTATATTACAAAATATAATGTGCCATTGGAGGCCGGAGCTTCATTGGTATTTGATATTCTTGAAAAATCATATCCGGCAGAGGCCGCGGCTTCGAGCACACGTTTTCTGGTGAGTGTGCTGACACCGGGCTTATTATTAAGTGCCATCGATATAGCTGCTTCAGAAAGATTAAGTTGTTTGGCAAGTTCTTTTGCTGTGATAGACATGGCATGGCTCCTTATGTTTTATTTGCCTCATTATAACATGACAATATAGTATTAACATTATAATTTAGTAAATTAAGTTGAAAAATACACTAAATTTACTAAATTATAGGTATCAATTAAGCTGGACCGGATATATACTTAGCACATAAGAACAATAAATCTGTCCGATGGGGCATATGAGAGAAGGAGATTTACACTATGAACAATATTCCAAAAATGAAAATCGGTATAGTTGCGGTAAGCCGTGACTGTTTTCCGGAAAGTCTGTCAGTAAACAGAAGAAAAGCACTTGTCGATGCATACGCTGCAAAGTATGATGCAGCAGACATATACGAGTGTCCTGTATGTATCGTGGAGAGCGAAATACATATGGTACAGGCACTTGAGGACATAAAGGCAGCAGGCTGCAATGCACTTTGTGTTTACCTTGGAAACTTTGGACCGGAGATTTCAGAGACTCTTCTTGCAAAGCACTTTGACGGACCAAAGATGTTTGTTGCAGCAGCAGAGGAGACACAGGAGAACTTAATTCAGGGACGTGGAGATGCATACTGTGGTATGTTAAACGCAAGCTACAATCTGGCACTCAGAAATATAGGAGCATATATTCCGGAGTATCCTGTGGGCGATGCAGATGACTGCGCAGATATGATACATGAATTCCTGCCAATAGCAAGGGCTATATACGGACTTAATAATCTTAAGATTATTTCATTCGGACCAAGACCACTCAATTTCCTTGCATGCAATGCGCCAATCAAGCAGCTCTACAACGTGGGTGTTGAGATTGAGGAAAATTCAGAGCTTGATTTGTTTGAGGCATTTAACAAGCATGCCGGTGATGAGAGAATACCGGATGTGGTAAAGGACATGGAAAAGGAGCTCGGCGAGGGCAACAAAAAACCTGAGATTCTTGAGAAGCTTGCACAGTATGAGCTCACACTTTTAGACTGGGTTGATGAGCATAAGGGCTACAGAAAGTATGTGGCAATCGCAGGAAAATGCTGGCCTGCCTTCCAGACACAGTTTGGATTTGTACCATGCTATGTAAACAGCCGTCTTACAGGAAGAGGTATCCCGGTTTCATGCGAGGTGGATATCTATGGAGTGCTCAGTGAGTTCATCGGAACCTGCGTCAGTGAGGATGCTGTCACACTTCTCGACATCAACAACTCAGTGCCAAAGGATATGTACAAGGAGTCAATCGAGGGCAGATTTGACTACAAGCATACAGATACATTTATGGGCTTCCACTGTGGAAACACCTGTTCAAGCAAGGTTTGCAACCCACAGATGAAGTATCAGATGATTATGGCAAGAAGCCTTCCTATAGAGGTGACAAACGGAACTCTCGAGGGAGATATAGTGCCGGGAGATATTACATTTTACCGTCTCCAGTCTACAGCAGACTGTAAGATTCGCGCTTATGTGGCACAGGGTGAGGTACTTCCTGTTGCAACACGTTCATTCGGCAGTATCGGAGTGTTTGCGATAAAGGAGATGGGACGTTTCTACCGTCATGTACTTATTGAGAAGAATTATCCTCATCACGGAGCTGTAGCCTTCGGTCATTACGGAAAAGCCCTTTTTGAGGTATTTAAATATATTGGCGTGCCAGTTGAGGATATTAACTACAATCAGCCGGCATCACTGCCATACAAGACAGAAAATCCTTTCTGTTAATGGGTTCTGAATAGTTACGTTATCTGATGTAAACATATTGCGTGAATGGAGAATAGATATGCTATATATAGGTGTGGATTTAGGCACAAGTGCAGTAAAGCTTCTGCTCATGGATGAGAGCGGAAAGGTATTAAATATAGTCTCAAAGGAGTATCCAATCAGCTTTCCAAAGCCGGGCTGGTCAGAGCAGAATCCATGTGACTGGTGGGAGCAGACCGTGGCTGGGCTTATAGAGCTGACTAAAGATTTTGACAGGAGCGCTGTTGCGGGAATCAGCTTCGGCGGTCAGATGCATGGACTTGTCGTATTGGATGAAAACGACAATGTAATAAGACCTGCTATACTTTGGAATGACGGAAGAACACAGAAGGAGACAGACTATTTAAATAATGTAATAGGAAAAGAAAAGCTGTCTGAGCTCACCGGAAATATAGCGTTTGCCGGATTTACAGCGCCAAAGATTTTATGGCTAAAAGCAAATGAACCGGAAAACTTTGCCAGAATAAAAAAGCTTATGCTGCCAAAGGATTATATTGCATACCGCATGACAGGTGTATTTAGTACCGATTATTCTGATGCATCGGGAATGCTTCTTCTGGATGTCAAAAATAAGTGCTGGTCAAAGGAGATGCTTGACATATGCGATGTAAGAGAGGAGTGGCTTCCTGGGCTTTATGAGAGCAGTGAAAAGACAGGTACTCTGAAAGCTGATGTGGCATGTGAGCTTGGCTTTCCTAAAGACTGCATAGTTGCAGCCGGGGCAGGAGATAATGCGGCTGCAGCTATAGGCACAGGTACGGTCGGAGCCGGAAAGTGTAACCTCTCTCTTGGAACAAGCGGCACACTTTTTATTACAAGTGATGAGTTCAGAGTGGATTCGCACAATGCGCTTCATTCGTTTGATCATGCTGACGGCGGCTATCATCTGATGGGCTGCATGCTCTCGGCTGCAAGCTGCAACAACTGGTGGATGAAGGATATTCTTCATTCCGATGACTTTGTGAATGAGCAGAAGCCTCTTGAGGAGGATGGCAGACTTGGTGAGAATCATGTGTATTTTCTGCCTTATCTGATGGGAGAGCGCTCTCCGCACAATGATCCGTCTGCAAGGGCAGCGTTTATCGGGATGAGCATGGACACTGACAGAGCCGACATGCTGCAGGCTGTGTTTGAGGGTGTGGCATATGGTCTTCGAGATTCACTTGAGGTGGCAAAGAGTCTTGGTGTGGCACCAAAAAGCACAACAATCTGTGGTGGCGGTGCAAAGAGTGGGCTTTGGAGAAAGATAGTTGCAAACGTCATGAATATGCAGGTTGACACGGTGGAGGTCGAGGAAGGACCGGCATACGGCGGTGCAATACTGGCTGCAGTTGCAAACGGCTGCTTTGAAAATGTGGAGGCTGCGGCAGCGGCTATTGTGAGAAAGAAGGATACAACCATGCCAAGTCCACAGCTTGTCGAAAAATATGAGAAGGGCTATGCAAAATTTAAGCAGTTTTATCCTGCATTAAAGGGCAAATATTAGTCATTTCGTAGAAAATTAAATTTTGTGTTGTAAAGTGGTGCAAATTCATGTATCTTATTATAGGGAAATGAATTTTGCACCACTTTTTTATGCATAATTAGCACTTATAAAACATGTAATTGCCGATTATATCAATGCAAAATGAATTTTTTGCTAAAAGAAATTGCAAAATGATATAACAGGTATATCAAATATGCATTTCAGGCGGGGATGATATGGATTTATTTGATTACATGAGAGAACAGAATAAGGAGACAAGCGGTCCCTTAGCTTCAAGGATGCGTCCGACAACACTTGATGAGGTGGTCGGGCAGCAGCACATAGTTGGGAAGGATAAGCTTTTGTATCGTGCGATTAAAGCCGATAAGCTTAGCTCCATCATCTTTTACGGGCCGCCGGGCACCGGAAAGACTACTTTGGCAAAGGTCATAGCCCACACTACCAGTGCTGAGTTTATGCAGATTAATGCAACCTCTGCAGGCAAGAAGGACATGGAAGAGGTCGTGGAGCAGGCGAAGAATAATCAGGGAATGTATCAGAAGAAGACGATACTTTTTATCGACGAGATACATCGCTTCAACAAGGGGCAGCAGGATTATCTGCTTCCGTTTGTGGAGGATGGCACCATTATTCTGATAGGAGCTACCACTGAGAATCCTTACTTTGAGGTAAATGGAGCCTTGCTTTCACGCTCAGTCATTTTTGAGCTTAAAAAGCTGTCAACGGATGATATAAAGGTACTTCTTAAGAGAGCACTGACTGACACAGAAAAGGGCATGGGTGCATACAATGCACAGATAGATGATGATGCACTTGATTTCCTTGCAGATGTGTCAAATGGAGATGCGAGAGCGGCGCTCACAGCGATTGAGCTTGGTGTACTGACCACGGACAGGTCAGACGATGGCATCATTCATATCACTATCGATGTGGCGAGCGAATGTATACAAAAAAGAGTTATCTCCTATGATAAGAAGGGGGATAACCATTACGATACCATCTCTGCTTTTATAAAGAGCATGCGCGGCTCAGACCCGGATGCGGCGGTTTATTATCTGGCGAGGATGCTTTATGCCGGAGAAGATGTGAAATTTATCGCAAGACGAATCATGATACTTGCATCGGAGGATATAGGCAATGCAGACCCGATGGCTATGGTTGTAGCGGCATCGGCGGCGGCAGAGGTCGAGCGCGTTGGAATGCCGGAGGCACAGATTATTCTGTCACAGGCTGTCACATACATGGCATGCGCGCCAAAGAGCAATGCATCATATAATGCGATATCGGCAGCAATGAGCTGCGTGAAGCAGACAAAGACACCGGCTGTTCCGGCACATCTGCAGGATGCCCATTATGGTGCGGCAGAAAAGCTCGGGCACGGAGTCGGGTACAAATACGCACACGACTATCCAAATCACTATGTGAAGCAGCAGTATCTGCCGGATGGCCTTACAGACAGGGTGTTTTACAAGCCTACTGACATAGGCTATGAGGCAAAGATAAAAGCACACATGGATGAGCTTCACAGAGACTGTGATACATGAAAGTGCATAGATGAAGCTTGAATAATTGCAAATAGTTGATAATAACATAAATATTTAGAAAAATCAGACCAGGAGGATCTTTAAATGAAAAAGTATACAGAAATGACAAAGGACGAGTTAATGCAGGAAAAGACAGCACTTGAGGCTGAGTACGAGAAGATTAAGAATCTTGGCTTAAGCCTTGACATGTCGCGTGGAAAGCCGGGAGCAGACCAGCTTGACCTCTCACTCCCTATGCTCGATGTTTTGAAATCAGACAGTGATATGAAAAGTGAATCAGGGCTTGATGTGAGAAACTATGCATGTCTGGACGGAATTCCTGAGGCAAAGGCCCTTATCGCAGGCATGGTGGGAGCAAAGCCTGAGCAGGCTATAGTATATGGAAACTCAAGTCTCAATATTATGTATGATCAGGTTGCACGTGCATTTATCTTTGGTCTTTGCGGCAATACACCATGGTGCAAGCTTGATAAGGTGAAGTTCCTCTGTCCTGTACCGGGCTATGACAGACACTTTGCAATCACAGAGGAGTTTGGAGTTGAGATGATAAACATCCCTATGACTGAGGATGGTCCTGACATGGATATGGTTGAGAAATATGTCAATAACGATGCCTCTGTAAAGGGAATCTGGTGTGTTCCGAAATACTCTAACCCACAGGGTGTTGTATACTCTGATGAGACAGTTGAGCGCTTTGCAAAGCTTAAGCCTGCAGCAGATGATTTTAGAATCTTCTGGGACAATGCATACACAGTTCATCATCTCTATGATGATAAGCAGGCAGAGATTCCAAATATCCTTGAGCTCTGCGAGAAAGAGGGAAACCCTGATATGGTATTTGAGTTCTGCTCAACAAGTAAGGTGACATTCCCTGGTGCAGGCGTGGCAGGTATATGCACATCTGAGAAAAACCGTGAGGATATCAAGAAGCGCCTTACTATACAGACAATCGGACACGACAAGATTAATCAGCTTCGTCATGCGAGATTCTTTAAGGATGTAGATGGTATCAAGGCTCATATGGCAAAGCATGCAGCTCTTATTAGACCTAAATTCGAGCTGGTTGAGAATATCCTCACAGATGAAATTGCTTCAAGAGGCATCGGAACATGGGTTAAGCCGCTTGGTGGATACTTCTTCGGATTTGAGGCTCTTTCAGGCTGTGCAAAGGAAATCGTTGCAAAGTGCAAGGAAGCTGGTGTCACAATGACAGGTGCAGGCTCTCCTTTCCCTTACAAGAAGGATCCGGATGACCGCGTGATAAGAATTGCTCCGACATATCCATCACTTGATGAGCTGAAAAAGGCTGCAGAGGTGTTTGTTGTTGTCACACGTCTTGTCAGCGTAAATAAGCTGCTCGAGGCATAAAATCACTGTTATGTCTTAACGGATAGACGTGCAATTCACTATTATGTCCTAACGAATAGACGTGCAATTCTCTGTTATGTCCTAACAGGTAGACTTATAATTGGCATATTTATCCAAAATAAGTATGTGATATATGTATAAAAACTAAATGAATATTTGTGCACATTTTTTCGGGATTTGGTATTTACAAATCCCGATTTTTGTGTAAGATATAAATATCTTTTTAAATTGTGTCTTGCATATGTTCTATGCAGGTTTCTTTTTGTGGCATTTCGGCCACTATTTTTTTCCTTAATTTTTAGTTTCATATATTTGATTTTTGATTTTATTTAACACATTTTATTATTTAACACTATTATTTTAGACTTAGATGAAGAAAGGATTTAAATATTATGAAGGAAATTTTTCAGGAATATGGCGGAATACTCATAACAGTTGTAGCTATTTTATCAATCATCCTCGTTGTAACAGCGGTTATAGGCTCTGATGCAACAGGCATAGTAGGAAAGACATTTAGTGATCTGATTACAAACTTTTCAAATCATGCCAATATGAGTGTCAAATAAGAGGTGGTACATGGAGCTTGGAAAAGAATATTTTGGACCGCTTTGGAGCTTTGTAGCCAGCAACGAGATAACGGATATAGATTATAACGGCAAAGAAATATGGCTTACAAATATATTCAATGAGCGTTTCAGAGCCAATCAGCAGTTTGTCACACAGTATATGACACCTGCTTTTGTGGAGCAGTTTACACAGCGCATTGCCAATGTCGTAAGCAGACAGTTCAATAAGAGAAATCCGGAGCTTGAGGCCGAGACGAGCGAGCTTCGTGTGACGATACTGCATGAATCGGTTGCAAAGTCAGGCAGGAGCATTAGCATACGAAAGACACCGCCGCTTATCAGACTGACAGCAGAATCTGCAATTGCTGAGAAATTCTGCTCGGAGGAGCTTTTAGCTGTACTGATAAACTGCGTAAAGACCAAGATGAATATCACCTTTTGCGGGATGCCGGGTATCGGAAAGACGGAGTGCGTGAAGTTTTTTTCACAGTTTATACCGGCGAATGAGCGTGTGATTACAATTGAGGATACTCTTGAGATACGTTATGCCGAGAAAAATCCTGGCAAGGACTGTATAGAGATGAAGGTGAGTGAGGATGTGTTTGGCTACTCGGAGGCTATCAAGTCATGTCTTAGAATGAATCCAAAGTGGATTATGCTCTCAGAGGCACGCTCAAAGGAGGTAAAATATCTGCTGCAGAGCTGGAGCACCGGTGTGCGTGGCATGACGACACTCCACACGGATGATGTGCGCAATATACCGGACAGAATACTCAATATGCTAGAGAGCTGTGTGGATGCAGAGCGTATGGAGAATGACATATATCAGGCACTTGATGTGGGAATTTTAATCCGCAAGAGAAGAAATGAAGACGGAGTGGTGTACAGATACATAGACCAGGTGTGCTTTTTCTACAGGGAAAACTATACCAATCATGTGTTTATGCTTGTATCAGACGGACAGATAGTGACTCACGATATACCAAATGTCATACTTCGCAGATTTAAAAGAGAGGGTGTTAATGAGCCGTTTGGCGAGTCCTTTGTCAATGAGATACGGATGAATGAGGCCATGATGAGTGAGGAGAGGGAGGCTTAGGAATGACGTATATATTGATTTTATTTCTGACATATGTGCTGCATCTTCTGCTCAAGCTAAACTGGGTGTGTACAGCTGTGGTACTTGTTTTTCTTCTTGTTATGCAGCATTTTCACCGAATCAAAGGCCAAAGATTTCAGGAAGCGCGAAAGCGCTTTCTGGATGTATCGCTGTATATTGACACCCTGCTGTATTCGTTTTTGAAGGAGCATAAGATAATCCGTGCATTTGAGGATGTAAAGAGCACACTGGCAGATGGTCATATGAAGGAGACTGTGAGCAGGGCTATTGATCATATGATGCTCACGTTTGATGAGACAGAGGTGTTTGTGGATGCTATGAGGATTATTGAAGATGAGTACAAGTGCAACCGAATAGTAAATGCACACGAGTTTATGGCACACGCTGAGTACTATGGCGGTGATATTAAAGAATCAGCCAGGATACTGCTTAAGGATAAGAGTGCATGGGAGCGCAGGATACTGCGCAATATAGAGGACAGACAGAGGATGTTTCATCAGATTATCCTGTCAGTTGTGACCTCTGTTATCATTAGTGGGATCATACTTTATCTGCCGGTTTTGAGCATGGATATCAGCAGCAATATCATTGTGCAGATACTGTCTGTAGCTCTTATAGTGCTTGATGATTTAATCATACTCTGGGGGCAGAAATTTCTTGAAGTGGATTATCTTGGAATTGATCTGCTGCCGGAGGATGATAAGCATGCCAAAAAGCTTGAGGAATACAAGGCATACAATCCGGCAAAGGAGCTTCGTACGTCAATTCTTATGGCTGTTATACCGGCGTTAGCCAGTGCATTTTTACTGTATACTGACAGACAATGGCCGGCTGTGGCAGCTATGGGAGCAGCTCTTATATGTCTGAATCAGCACCGTATAGGTCACAGGCTTATGAAGAAAAATCTGATAGCGGATGTAAAGAGTGCATTTCCCAAGTGGCTGATGGATCTCGCCCTATTGATTCAGAGTGAAAATGTGCAGGTAGCCATACAGAAGTCGAGAGAGCATATACCGGTGATACTTAAGGAAGAGGTAAATACGCTTGTGGAGAGACTGGACGTGGAGCCGGAGAGCTCTGACCCGTATCACAGATTTCTCGACTGTTTGAACCTGCCGGAGATAAACGCAGCCATGGGCATGCTGTATGCTGTTTCGATTGGAAATAGTGGCAATTGCGGAAGTCAGATTGATGAGCTGATTACGAAGAATCTAGAGATGCTTGATGTAGCAGACACCGCGAGGCTTAAGGATAAGACCGCCGGCATGTATCTTTTGTTTTTGGCTCCTGTTATCACAGCATCATTTAAGATGATAGTTGATATGGCTATTTTCCTTATAAGCTTTTTATCATACAAGGTAGTGTAGGGGGTGTGTTGTGAGTCAGATAATGAAGACCTTTTTAGGGGTGTTTTTGATTATGTTTATGGTGGTTACATCATCAGGTGTGCTGTCGGGATTTATGACTGTCGTTGAGGCACAGAACCTACATGCGCAAATCATCAATGAGCTTGAGGACAGTGATTATGACAGTTCGGTTGCGCAGACCTGCTTTGAAAATGCATCAAAAGCCGGAGATACACTGGAGCTTAAACTGTATATGACAGACAATTCCATAAGGACAGTCACAGACGCATCACAAATCACTTCGTCAGATGAGATAGAAAAGGCAAGAGTGGAGCTTAAGTTCACTTACGCGGTAGCATTTTTCGGAATAGAGCAGGAGCATGTGCTGAGCGGATATGCGTTGTAGTACGTTTCTTGTGGATATGGCTGTATAAGAGGAGAAAAACAGATGGAGCTTTTAATAGAAGAATTGGGAGGAAGCGTTATTATGCTTCTTTTAGGCAGTGGAGTAATCGGTGTGCTCGTGTATGTGTCTACTCTGCTGTGATAGTAACTGAATTGATTAAAAAGTATGTAAAGGTAAGAGAAAATGAAAGAAGTATTCAGACAGTATGGAGGCGTGCTGATTGCAGCGGCCGTCACAAGTGCATTTCTCGTGTTGATGGGGAATATTGTGCTGGCTCAGGGAGGCATGCTTGCGCAGCTTATAAATATATGGGGTAACAGTGCAATTTAAATAACCGGGAGACTATAGATGAAGGAGATAATGCAGACATATGGAGCCATGATAGTGGCGGTGGTTGTGGGAATTGCGCTGCTGTCGGGATTTGGGGCTCTGAAGAACAAAATGAGTGTGGCATTTGCGCCACAGGATATATTGAGCAGCGATAGCGCAAATGACAGCTATGACAGCATGAAAAATATACCGGTTTCGGGTGTTGAGCTAAAGGAGAAAATGCGTCAGAATGCCGTAAGCTACAGTGTATATGACCTGCTTGATGTTACAGCGCATGAGGATAATCTGGATAAGCTTGAAGTTTATGCCCTGTATGATTCGGACAGAAATGACTGTACAGGCAGCATATCAGCCGATGGCTCGTCACTTAGCTTTCCGGATTATGGTGTGTATGATATGCATGTCAGGATAACCTGCAAAAACGGCACAAGGGATCATGTGAGGATAAGTATTCCAATTAATAGAAAGGTAGCGGATATATAAAATGAAAAATGAAAAACAACACAGACTTTTATTTATTATACCGGCAGTGATAATAGCAATAATTCTTATCATATGTATAGCAGTGGCAGTAAGCTCAAAATCAGGAGAAAAGGGGAAGAAAAAGGATTCCCGGTCTGTCAGTGTGACTGAAAATACACAGGATATTGTAGCAGAAAGCGAGACGCTTGAGCTTGTGAAAAAGGATGCATTGAAGGAAACAAATGTAGTTGATAAAGATAATAAGCAAAATAACGGTACGCAATCAGATATAAATGATAATTCAGCACCGGCAGCCGGTAATTCAGATAATGCAAATACAGCGTCAGATAAATCTTCTGACAAATCATCAGAAGACAAAACAGCAGCAGATAAAAAGACATCGACAGGTAGCAATAACACAAAACAACCTGCAGGTAACGATTCAAAACCGGCAGCATCAAATCAGACAGTCACACCTGAGCCGGCTCAAAGTGAGCCCGCGCAGCCGGAAGCGCCAAAAAATGAGTATGTTGCACCGGGATGGATATTTTATGGCAGTAAGGTTGGAAATGGCATGAGTGGGGAGCAGAAGGCGTATATTGATTCGTTGGTGAAACAGTGGACAGATGGAAGTATATCTGAGGGAGAACTGGCAGATTTATTTGCTCAAAAGGTAAAAAATGAATGGGGATTAGAGATGTGTTCAGCAGGTGTTTCAGAGGCTTACAGATGTATTTATCCTTCAAAGAATGATATTCCAGATTATAAGTCAGCATTGGATGAAAGCAATGGATTCTATAATTTTATTGGATTATACACTAAAGGGGAATATGATGAGTATGGTTATCTAATTTGTTATATGTGGGAAGCTGGAATATTTTAATTGGACAACAATTAATTAACATTTGCAAAGGAAAAATATGAAAAATTATATAATAAGAGTAATAGCAGGTATATGTGCCTTAATGTTCATGCTTATTAATTTTGCTTGCGATGATATTTTTGCTGATGTGTGGAGCGAGCCTGTCAAGTTTTATAATACATATGGTAATAGTGCCGTTTTTAAACCAACTAGTAAATCAGATGGAGAAATTTATTTTTGTTCGGCAGGAAATATATCTACTTCAGGAACAAAATATAGGACAATTGGATATAAGCTTAGTGTAAAAAATACCAGTGGAAATGTAATTCAGACAGTTTATTATCAAATGCCTGGAAAGTATATGAAACTAAAATATCAGACAAAGTCAAATGGAAAGGAATATCTTATGTATTCAATTTCTTTGAATGTAATGAGAAAGAGATTGAGTACGCAGGCCCTCAATGCCCTTAGCTCCGGCTCATGCACCATCATCCTCGATGCCTGCATGGTGCTTCGAGTAAATGGCAAGAACAAGGGTGGCATGAATGATAATGGTCCTTCCTGGGGAAAGGTTTATACTACATATGCAGGTATATCCAAAGCGGCAAACTGGACGGACAGCGCACTCTCAGCACTGTATTCGTATTATGGAAAGACGGTGAGAGGACTGTTTCATACAATTGATGTCAGGAAGTCTACAGGCATAAGCAGTGTATCAGGGGGAGGTACATACTGCTATGGTACATATGTGACAATCAGTGCAAGCAGTTCTGCCGGATATGATTTCACGAATTGGAACAATGATTCGTCAATGAGCTCATCATCATATGGTTTTTATGTGAATTCGGGTGATACTTATACGGCATACGCAAAGGCAGGTACTATAGCTGTGACATTCTGGCGGAATACGAGTGCGTCTGATTCAGAAAAGACATCAAAGAGCTATACATATGGAGGCATCAATCAGGCTTTTCCGGCTGTGGGCTGGCAGATGGCCGGGTATCATATGAATGGCTGGGGAAATAATTCGTATGATACGACTGCCGGATATCCGTTATTGTGTGGTGTGGCAAACAGCTGGATTGAGTCAAACAGACCGTCGAAAAATATATACGCAGTATGGCAGGAAAACGAGTATACCATAGAATATGATACCGGTGTATCTGCCACTGTGAAGTATAGTGATACGGTGACATTGCCAAGCCAGCATATGTGTATAGGCTGGATTTTAGGAGAAGGGTATCCTGATATAAAATATACGCCGGGAGAGAGTATACAGGTAGCTGATTTATGCAGGATACTGGGGATAGAGTATACAAATAAGGCGGTAATACGTATGTATGCACTTTGGGAGCATGAGCCTACCATAGAGGCGGATGATATGTTCTTTTCGATAAAGCAGGCAAGGAATGGCGGTATAACAGAGCAGCTGATAGGAAGCCTTATATCTGCAACGGATGTGGAGGATGGTGATATTGCATTTGGCGATAACGAGATAAATTATCTGAAAGTGAAAAATTTTGATGACCGTAAAATTGAAAGTGCACGTGACAAGGATATCATAGAAATAGTGCTTGAGGCAAAGGACAGCTATGGAAATATCACGCAAAAGACTATATCCATCACATTTACAGATACTCAGGTCAAGGAGAGAACCAAAGCCTTTGGAAAGATTAGATTCATAAGCGAAAAGTATTATGGCAAAAATAAAGCAGGAGGCCTCATGGAGAACTCCCGCTGGTTAAACGATCCTGAATTTAATTCTCTTCTTCGGGAGGCCTTGGCAATTTGATATAGATCTTTCCGATTCGGTTTTTATAAACAGCCTCTATGATGGCACAAAGGATCATGTGAGGATAAGTGTTCCAATTAATAGAAAGGTAGCAGGCGTACAGAATGAAAAATGTAGTACTTGGAATAATAGGCTGTCTTATTGTAGTGTATACAGCGATGCTTGGGCTTAGTGTATACAATATGACAGTCAGGGAGAACCAGATGGAAAAGAGTCTGTCATTAGCACTTTCGGGTGCTATGAACAGATATTACGAGCCAAATATGTATATCGTGGATAAAAAGCCAGTCAGCAGCTATGATGTGGAAAAAGCTGTCATAGAGGACATTAATGAGAGGCTTACAGCAGGCGGTACTGCAAGTGCCACAGTCTATGTATGTGATATTGAAAAGGGCATTATTTCAGCAGGAATAGAGGAAGAGTTCAAGCTTCCTACAGGTGTGACAAAGAAAATAAGCTGCAAAAAGACTATTGTAGCAGATCAGCCAATGGAGGATAACTAGCGTATGAAGAATGGTATTTGTATTACAGCAAAAATAAAGCAGGAGGCCTCATGGAGAACTCCTGCTGGTTAAACGATCCTGAATTTAATTTCCTTCTTCGGCAGGCCTTGGCAATTTGATATAGACCTTTTCGATTCGGTTTTTATCAACAGCCTCTATGCGGAGAAGAATATTGTCATCAGTGATGATTATTTCATTTTTTTCAGGCAGGTGGTCAAGCTTTTCAAGGCAGTAGCCACCGATTGTGTCATAGTCGTCTGATTCGAGGTGCAGACCAAGCTCATCGCTTACATCCTCGAGATTTGCAGAGCCAAGAACTATGTATTCGTAGTCATTTATTCTTGTGATATCATCCTGCTCGTCAGAGTCGTATTCATCACGAATCTCACCGACTATCTCCTCTAAGAGATCCTCAAGTGTGATGAGTCCGGCTGTGACACCGTATTCATCTAAGACAATGGCAAGCGATATAGATGATTCGCGCATCTCGAGAAACAGATTCGCTGTATTCTTGTGCTCATATGTAAAGTAAGGCTCACGCATGATATTTCTGATGGAAAAATGCTCTTTATCCTCATCCTTAAGGAGCAGCAGATCCTTCATATTTACGATACCGATTACGTTGTCAGTGCTTTCGTCATACACAGGGAGTCTGGTGAATTTATCCTCTCTGAATATGGAAATCAAATCATCATAAGTAGAATCAACATGGACAAACGTCATATCAATACGCGGAACCATGACCTCCTTGGCCTCGGCATCTCCAAAATCGAATACATTGTGAATCATATCACGCTCTTCATCCTCGATGACACCGTCCTCCTGTCCTACATCAACGATTGTACGAAGCTCCTCCTCGGTCATGACGCGCTTGGCATCGCTCTGTCTTATTCCAAAGAGGAAAATGACTCCGAGTGAAAGCTTGTTGATGATAAATATTACAGGTGTCAGCACTACCATGAGCACTGATATAAAGCCTGCGATTGAGAGTGAAATCTTGTCAGCCTTTATGGTGGCAAGTGTCTTCGGAGAGACCTCTCCGAAGATCAGTATGAGGAATGTAAGTATTCCGGTTGCGACACCTGCTCCGACGCTGCCAAATAGCTTGATGGCGAGCGAGGTGGTGAGCGATGATGCTGAAAGATTTACGATGTTGTTGCCGATAAGGATGGCTGAGAGCATCTTTGGAGAGTTCTCAGTCACCTTGAGCACCTTTTTGGCTTTTGTGTTGCCAGCCTCAGCCAGGGTTCTCATACGTATTTTGTTTACGGTAGTAAGAGCGGTCTCCGAAGATGAAAAAAATGCGGAGAGTGCTAATAGTATTAATAAGAATATAATCTGCGATATGTCGTCAGCGTCCAAATATTTTACCTCGTGATATGAATTAATAAATGTGTTTATTTATCGTCTGTGCTGTAGTTAGGAGCCTCTTTTGTGATATGGATATCATGAGGGTGGCTCTCCTTGAGAGAAGCAGCAGTAATCTTGACAAACTGTCCGTTCTCCTTAAGATCTTCGATTGTCTTGCAACCGCAGTAGCCCATTCCTGAGCGGATACCACCAACAAGCTGGAATACTGTATCCTCAAGAGTTCCCTTGTAAGCTACACGACCCTCAACTCCTTCAGGAACGAGCTTCTTAGCGCCCTCCTGGAAGTAACGGTCCTTGCTTCCGTTTTCCATAGCAGCGATAGAACCCATGCCACGATATACCTTGTATTTTCTTCCCTGATAAAGCTCGAAGGTTCCCGGAGCCTCATCACAGCCTGCGAACATTGAGCCCATCATACATACGTTGGCACCGGCTGCGAGAGCCTTTGTCATATCACCTGAGTACTTGATACCACCATCTGCGATAACAGGAACTCCATACTCCTTAGCAACCTTGTAACAGTCCATGATAGCTGTAATCTGTGGTACACCGATACCGGCAACGACACGTGTGGTACAGATAGAACCAGGTCCGATACCAACCTTTACTGCATCTGCACCGGCCTCGATAAGAGCCTTGGCAGCAGCACCTGTTGCGATATTTCCGGCGATTATCTGAAGATCCGGATAAGCAGCCTTGATCTTCTTAACAGCCTCAAGTATATTCTTTGAATGTCCGTGAGCTGAGTCAACAACGATGACATCAACATGAGACTTAACAAGAGCATCAACACGCTCCATCATGTTGCCTGTGATACCTACTCCGGCACCGCAGAGGAGACGGCCCTGATCATCCTTTGCTGAAAGAGGATACTTAATCTGCTTCTCGATATCTTTTATAGTGATAAGTCCCTTGAGGTTGTAGTCCTTGTCTACGATAGGGAGCTTTTCCTTTCTTGCCTTTGCAAGAATCTTCTTTGCTTCATCGAGGGTGATGCCTTCAGGAGCTGTAATGAGATTCTCAGAAGTCATAGACTCTGAAATCTTCTTTGTGAAGTCTGTCTCAAACTTCAGATCACGGTTTGTGATGATGCCGACAAGCTTGCCGTCCTTTGTGATTGGCACACCTGATATCTTGAACTTAGCCATCAGGTTGTCTGCATCCTGTAATGTATGGTCTGGAGAAAGATAGAACGGATCGGTAATAACGCCGTTTTCTGAACGCTTTACCTTATCGACTTCGTCTGCCTGTGCCTCAATAGACATATTTTTGTGGATGATTCCGATACCACCCTGTCTGGCCATTGCGATAGCCATTTTTGATTCTGTGACTGTATCCATTGCAGCACTCATCATAGGAATGTTAAGGACAATCTTCTTAGTAAGATGTGTCTGAAGCTCAATCATATTTGGTGTTACCTCAGAATATTGTGGAACTAAGAGAACGTCATCAAATGTAATTCCTTCGCCGATAATAGTACCCATTTTTAAATTCCTCTCTTTCTTATGTTATTATACTGGTATACTTTATATACTAATGTAATTTGTATGATGATAGCAAATTAAAGAGTGGGTGTCAAGCAGTTATAAGCCCGATATGAAATTATTATATTATTTATTAGTAAAACTAATGTAAGTCTTTTGCAAATAAAGTAAAAATTATGTTATATTTTATATTAAGTGGCTTTAAGGCAATGTTTGCATGTCACACTAAGGCGTGGATAGTAACGATTTTTGAGCCACAATAAACTAAACCGGGGAGAAAAATATGGAATTTCGACCATGCATCGACATTCATAATGGAAAAGTAAAGCAGATTGTCGGTGGTTCATTAAAAGACAGGGGCGATTTTGCCAGTGAGAACTTCGTTTCAGAGCAGGACAGCCGGTTTTATGCAGATATGTATAGGAAATCGGGCATAAAGGGCGGTCATATCATTCTGCTCAATTCTGTGGACAGCGAGTATTATGAGGATACAAAGGAGCAGGCTGTTATGGCGCTTGAAGCGTATCCGCAGGGCTTACAGGTAGGTGGCGGTATCACCGCAGACAATGCGATGGAGTTTATAGATGCCGGTGCAGCAGCAGTTATAGTGACATCCTACGTATTTAAAGACGGCAGGATAAACTATGCAAATCTAAACAGGCTTAAAGATACTGTGGGCAGTGACAGGCTGGTGCTTGATCTGTCATGTCGCAAAAAGGATGGACAGTATTATATAGTAACTGACCGCTGGCAAAACTTCACGGATGAGGCAGTGACCACAGAGCTTTTGGATAAGCTATCCTCATATTGCTGCGAGTTTCTGGTACATGCAGTGGATGTTGAGGGCAGGGTGAACGGCATTGAAAAGGAGCTTGTCGCCATGCTTGGCAGCTGGGGAAGAATACCGGTCACATATGCAGGTGGTGTGTCATCCTTTGACGATTTAAAATGCATCAGGCAGCTTGGACAGAACCATCTGAATGTGACAATAGGCAGTGCTCTTGATTTGTTTGGCGGTGAGATGGAGTACGATAAGGTCATAGCTTTTTGCAATAATAAGGAGATTTAAAATGGCAAAATACAGTAAGAATGATATTATCCGCATAGTGGATGAGGAGGATATTGAGTTTATCCGTTTACAGTTTACGGATATCTTTGGAACATTAAAAAATGTGGCAATTACAGCCAGCCAGCTTGAGAAGGCACTCGACAACAAGTGTATGTTCGACGGCTCGTCAATAGAGGGCTTTGTGAGGATTGAGGAGTCAGATATGTATCTGCACCCGGATCTTGACACTTTTATGATTTTTCCATGGAGACCACAGCAGGGCAAGGTCGCACGAATCATCTGTGATGTCTATATGGCGGATGGTACACCGTTTGAGGGAGACCCGCGCTATATACTAAAGAAACAGATTGAAAAGGCAAAGCAGATGGGCTATATATTTAATGTAGGTCCGGAGTGTGAGTTTTTCCTTTTCCACCTGGACGAGAACGGACAGCCTACCACCATCTCGCATGAGAGAGCAGGGTACTTTGACTTGGGACCAAATGATTTGGGAGAAAACGCAAGAAGAGACATGGTTTTAACTCTTGAGGATATGGATTTTGAGATAGAGGCATCACATCATGAGGTGGCACCTGCACAGCATGAGATTGATTTCAAGTATGAGGAGGCACTTCATACCGCCGACAATATCATGACCTTTAAGCTTGCTATAAAGACAATCGCAAAGCGGCACGGACTTTTTGCCAGCTTCATGCCAAAGCCAAAGCATGGTGTGAGCGGCTCGGGAATGCATATCAATATGTCACTTTCAAAGGATGGTGTCAATATATTTGACAATAAGGAGGATAAGCTTGGACTCAGCGAGGAGGCATACTACTTCATAGGCGGTATCATGAAGCATATGAAGGGCATGACAGTCATCACCAATCCGATTGTCAATTCATATAAGCGCTTTGTGCCGGGCTATGAGGCACCGATTTATATCACCTGGTCAGCTACAAACAGAAGTCCACTTATCAGGATCCCTGCAACAAGAGGTGAGGGAAGGAGAGTGGAGCTTAGAAACCCTGATCCTTCAGCAAATCCGTATCTGGTTCTGGCACTGTGCCTGGCAGCAGGACTTGACGGCATAAAGAACAAGATACAGCCGGATACAGAGCTTCGTGAGAATGTATTTGAGCTCACAGAACAGGATAAAAAGAGACTCGGAATTGAATCACTTCCTGCGGATTTACATGAGGCGGTTGAGTGCCTTAAGTCAGATGATTTTATCCGCGAGGTACTCGGAGAGCATATCTACAACAAGTATATAGAGGCAAAAGAGGCAGAGTGGAACGATTACAGAGCTGCGGTTACCCAATGGGAAATAGATGAATATCTGTACAAGTTTTAAAGGATGTAACGAACCGTGAATAATATTGTTATAGCATTTCCTAAAAAGGAAGTAGCCAATTCAATCAAAAAATTATTAGCGCAGAGCGGTTATACAGTCACGGCGGTTGCAAATACAGGAGCTTCAGCACTTTCGAGCATGAACGGACTGAATATGGGAATCATCATATGCGGATACAGATTTTCAGACATGATGTACAGTGAGATATACGAGTATATGCCTAAGGAGTTTCAGATGCTTCTCATAGCGTCGGCAGCGGGTATCATGGAAAAAAATGTGGATAATCTGATGTCATTATCCATGCCACTAAAAGTGCATGAGCTTTTGCAGACTGTTGAGATGATGGATTACACGATAACGCGCCGCAGGAAAAAGCTCAGGCAAAGGCCTAAGGTACGTTCAAAGGAGGATCAGGAGATGCTAAGCAGTGCAAAGGCTGTACTGATGGAACGAAATGGATTCTCAGAGGAGGAAGCACACCGGTATATCCAGAAGCGAAGCATGGATAACGGCACCGGTCTTGTGGAAACAGCACAGATGATACTAAGCCTTATGACTGATGTGTAGTATGCGCTTTATGAAGCCAGACAGAAGAGCGTATGATAGTAGCTGCAAAGGCTTGAACAGTTACTATAAAAAATAATGATAAAAAAATATATTTACACTTGCATGGTAAAGTGATAAATTAGACTTATTGTAAAGTAACAAAGGAGAGATAAACATGTTTCAGATTAATGATAACTTTCAGAAATTACCGGGAAGCTACCTTTTCAGCACAATAGCTAAAAAGGTTGCAGCTTATCAGGAGGCAAATCCGGATAAAGAGATAATAAGGCTTGGAATCGGCGATGTAACACAGCCGCTTGCACCTGCTATCATCGATGCGCTGCACAAGGCAGTTGATGAGATGGGAAATGCAGCTACATTCCACGGATACGCACCTGACCTCGGATATGAGTTCCTCAGAAAAGCAATTTCAGACAACGACTACAAGGCAAGAGGATGCGATATCTCAGCAGATGAGATTTTTGTTTCAGACGGAGCAAAGAGTGATTCAGCCAACATCCAGGAGCTTTTCTCAGCAAACAGCCGTATCGCTGTTACAGATCCTGTTTACCCTGTATATGTTGATTCAAATGTCATGGCAGGAAGAACAGGCACATATGATGCACAGACAGAGACCTGGAGCAATGTGATATATATGCCGTCAACAGCAGATAACGGTTTTGTTCCGGAGCTTCCAAAGGAAGTACCGGATATGATTTATCTGTGTCTGCCAAACAACCCAACAGGAACAACTCTCAAAAAGGAGCAGTTACAGGTATGGGTTGATTATGCAAACAAGAATGGTTCAGTTATCATCTTTGATGCAGCCTACGAGGCATATATCAGCGAAGCAGATGTGCCACACTCAATCTATGAGTGTAACGGTGCAAAGACATGTGCCATCGAGCTTAGAAGCTTCTCAAAGAACGCCGGCTTTACAGGCGTGCGTCTTGGCTTCACAGTAGTACCTAAGGAGCTTAAGTGTGGTGATGTATCACTTCATGCTATGTGGGCACGCCGTCACGGAACCAAGTTCAACGGTGCACCATACATCGTGCAGAGAGCAGGCGAGGCAGTTTACTCAGATGCCGGAAAAGCACAGCTTAAGGATCAGGTAGCATACTACATGAACAATGCAAAGACAATAAAGACAGGTCTTGCAGAGGCAGGCTTTACAGTATACGGCGGAGTAAATGCACCATACATCTGGCTCAAGACACCGGATCAGATGACATCATGGGAGTTCTTCGATTATCTGCTTGAGAATGCCAACGTGGTAGGTACACCTGGCTCAGGCTTTGGACCAAGCGGAGAGGGCTACTTCAGACTGACTGCTTTCGGAAACTATGAGAACACAGTAAAGGCACTTGAGAGAATCAAGGCACTGTAAAAATAAATCAGGTTAAATAAAAATACCGTCAGGGCGATGTTCCCTGACGGTATTTTTTGTCTTTGAAATTTACATAAAGTGTATTTACTGTATACTTTTCAGCAAGAAAAACTTTATGTGAAAAGCATGATTTAATTTTTCTTGAAACCGGCTCTCTTACGAAGAGTAGGGTCAAGAATCTTCTTTCTGATTCGAAGGCTCTCAGGTGTTACCTCAAGAAGCTCATCTGTATCAATAAAGTCGATAGCCTGCTCAAGGCTTAATACTTTAGGTGGTACAAGTGTGAGTGCCTCATCTGCTGATGAAGAACGTGTATTTGTAAGATGCTTCTTCTTACATACGTTGAGCTCGATGTCCTCGGCCTTTGAACACTGTCCGATAACCATTCCTGAGTAAACCTTGGCACCCGGTCCGATAAAGAGTGTTCCTCTCTCCTGTGCAGAGAAGAGTCCGTATGTTACAGCCTCACCTGACTCAAAGGCAATGAGTGAACCTGTTGCACGGTATGCAATCTCACCCTTGTATGGCTCGTAGCCGTCAAACATGGTGTTTAAGATTCCGTTACCCTTTGTATCGGTCATAAACTCACCACGGTATCCGATAAGTCCACGTGCAGGGATATGGAACTCAAGTCTGGTGTAGCCGCCTGCGATAGAGCCCATATTTCTAAGCTCGCCCTTGCGCTGCTGAAGCTTTGAGATGACAGCTCCTGTAAACTCGTCAGGCACATCGATGTAAGCAAGCTCCATTGGCTCAAGCTTCTTGCCGTTTTCGTCATACTTGTAGAGCACCTCTGCCTTACTTACAGCGAACTCATAACCCTCACGGCGCATGTTCTCGATAAGTACTGAAAGGTGAAGCTCTCCACGTCCGGAAACCTTGAAGGAATCAGGTGAGTCAGTATCCTCGACACGCAGTGAAACATCTGTGTTGAGCTCGCGAAAGAGTCTGTCACGGATGTGACGGCTTGTGACAAATTTACCTTCCTGTCCTGCAAGAGGGCTGTTGTTTACGATGAAGTTCATAGAGATTGTAGGCTCTGAGATCTTCTGGAAAGGAATAGCCTCCGGTGCTTCCGGTGAGCAGATTGTATCTCCGATGTGGATATCTGCGATACCTGAGATTGCTACAATCGAACCGATGTTAGCCTCGGCTACATCTACTTTGTTGAGTCCGTCAAACTCGTAAAGCTTGCTGATACGAACCTTCTCAAGCTTGTCAGGGTCGTGGTGGTTTACAACGACAGCCTCCTGATTGACCTTGATTTTACCGTTGTCCACTTTACCGATTCCGATACGTCCTACATACTCGTTGTAGTCGATTGTACTGATAAGAATCTGTGTGTTGGCATCAGGATCACCTGTTGGAGCAGGGATGTAGTTTACGATAGTCTCGAAGAGAGGAGTCATATCCTTTCTCTCATCGTTTAAGTCCTTCATGGCATATCCGTCTCTGGCTGATGCGAAAACGAATGGGCAGTCAAGCTGCTCCTCAGAAGCATCGAGATCCATGAAGAGCTCTAATACCTCATCGATGACCTCATTAGGACGTGCCTCCGGACGGTCAATCTTGTTGACGCAGACAATGATAGGCAGCTTGAGTGCAAGCGCCTTCATAACTACGAACTTGGTCTGTGGCATAACACCCTCGAAGGCATCGACCACGAGGATAACTCCGTTTACCATCTTAAGAACACGCTCTACCTCACCGCCGAAGTCAGCATGACCCGGAGTGTCGATGATGTTGATTTTGATGTCCTTATACTGAATAGCTGTGTTTTTGGAGAGGATTGTGATACCTCTTTCACGCTCGATGTCGTTTGAATCCATTACTCGATCCTGAACTTCCTGATTGTCACGGAACACACCGCTTTGCTTAAGAAGCTCATCTACAAGTGTTGTTTTACCATGATCAACGTGGGCAATAATTGCTATATTACGAATATCGTCTCTTGTTGTTTTCATATTTTCCTTCTTTCTTTAATAAATAAAGCTAAGTTTGCAACTAACTTATTCTATCATAATTTTTCCAATGTGCAAGTTTTCATTGAAAGTTTTTATAAAATTAAGTGAAATGTTATTGGATTTGTCGACATTATTTGAGAAAATATACTTTGTGGAAATGTTAAAAATAGCTGGAAAAACATTTTACAAAAGGAAGGGAGACAAAAATTCATGGCAGATAAAATGTTTGAAAACAACCAGGTATCAATAATCGGAGAAATCGTTTCAGATTTTCAGTTTAGTCACGAGGTGTATGGTGAGGGCTTCTATATGATGGAGGTTTCGGTCAGAAGGCTTTCAGATTGCATGGACTATATTCCGGTGATGGTGTCAGAGAGGCTTATCAATGTGGAGGGTGACTACATAGGCAAAAGCGTATATATAGGAGGGCAGTTCCGCTCATTCAACAGGCATGAGGAGAAGAAGAACAGGCTGGTGCTGTCTGTTTTTGCAAGAGAGCTTGAGGTATTGGACAGTGATTATGATGAGGATGCAGCCAATCAGATTTTCCTTGACGGCTATATCTGCAAGGAGGCTATATACAGGAAAACACCGCTTGGACGAGAAATTGCAGACCTGCTTGTGGCAGTGAACCGCTCATATGGCAAGTCAGACTATATTCCATGTATCTGTTGGGGAAGAAATGCCAGATTTGCGTCGACCTTTGAGGTGGGTACACATGTGCAGATATGGGGCAGAATCCAGAGCAGAGACTATGTGAAAAAGCTCAGTGAGACACAGGTGGAGCAGCGCACGGCGTATGAGGTTTCCGTGAGCAAGATTGAGGCATAGTATTTTAAATGGACAGTAACTACGGATTTGTGATTTTCCCGAAAATTTGCAATAATAGTCAGATTGTGGTATTTTACTAGATATTATTGGTTAATGCTTGTAATTGTTGACGTTTACATCAGGTGTAAACGGTAATGATTATATATCAGGCAGAAAAGCTATGTGTATGGAGGCATGATTATTATGGAAAACGGTGCAGTACAGATTTATTATGGCGAGGGACATGGCAAGACAAATGTCGCTATAGGAAGTGCAATATGTGCTGCCTGTGAGGGAAAACAGGCTGTCGTTATTCAGTTTCTAAAGGGTAAAAAGGAGCCGGAGTTTTTGAAAAAGCTTGAGCCGGAGGTGAAATTCTTTAATTTTTCAAGAGCCGGAATACTCTTTGAGCAGCTTGATGAGGAGAGTAAGCAGGAAGAAATCATGAATATCAAGAATGGCTTCAACTATGCAAAGAAGGTTATATCAACAGGTGCTGACATGGTTGTTGTGCTTGATGAGATGCTGGGGCTTTTGGATTTGCATCTGATTTCAAAGGAGGAGCTGTCGGATATGCTTGCTTCAAGGCCTGATGATGTGACCGTGATTATGACAGGCAGAGTACTTGACGATGGAATCAGGGAAATGGCAGATGAGATTTATAATATCGCGTCGGAAAAATAATAAGAAATATTGTCATGTGAGTTGACAATGCATATGCGTGGTGATATTATTAGTGCAAGTGTGAGGCAGTTATATCATCTGCTGTATACGAATAATTTGATTAACAGATAGAGGTCGCGCGACTTATGAGTAGCTTTCCGGATGCCGCAGGGGCAGTTGATGGGAGATGAAAGGAATAGCGCCGAAGGGATTTATCATCTGCGGATATATCTCTGGGCATATGGCGAACAGCCTTATGACTGTCATCAGATTTGATGGGGAGCTATCGTGATTCATGAAGAATTGGGACCGGCTCTAAGGAGCCGGTTTTTTAGCGCTTAGAGGCAGACAGCGGCATACTTATACGTTAAGAGGATCAAATACCGAATAAAGAAAAGCAAGAAGGAGATAAAATCATGGCAATTTTCAAAGGAGCAGGAGTAGCAATTGTTACACCTATGTACGATAACGAGGAGGTTAATTACGATAAGCTCGAGGAGCTTATCAATATGCAGATTGATAATGGCACAGATGCTATTATCATTGCCGGCACCACAGGCGAGAGCCCATGTCTGTCAATGGAGGAGCATGCAAAGGTTATAAAGGCTGCCGTAGAGTTTACAAAGCATCGTGTACCTGTAGTAGCAGGCACAGGCTCTAACTGCACAAAGACAGCTATGCAGCTTTCAAAGGAGGCTGAGGAGTTTGGTGCAGACGGACTGCTCGTTGTCACACCATACTACAACAAGGCTACTCAGGCAGGTCTTGTGAGCCACTATTCGCAGATTGCAGACAGCACAAAGTGTCCTATTATCGTATACAACGTACCGGGACGTACAGGCTGCAACGTGCTTCCGGAGACTATGGCAGAGCTCTTTAAGACAAAGGAAAATATCGTGGGACTCAAGGAAGCTACAGGAAATCTGGCACAGGCTTCAAAGACAATGTATCTGACAGACGGAAAGCTTGATATGTACTCAGGCGAGGATGGTCTCGTAGTGCCTCTTATGTCTATCGGAGCAATCGGTGTAATCTCAGTATGGAGCAATGTAGCCCCTGCAAAGGTACACAATATGTGTGACAGCTTCTTCAAGGGCGATTTACAGACAGCCTTAGAGCTTCAGAGAGAGGCTCTTCCACTTGTGGATGCACTCTTCTCAGAGGTAAATCCAATTCCTGTAAAGAAGGCTATGAACCTGATGGGTATGAATGTCGGACCTCTTAGAAGCCCTATGTGCGAGATGGGTGAGGATAATGCAAGGAAGCTTGCTGAGGTCATGAAGGCTTATGGCTTAAAGCTTGCATAGTACAACGAGAAAGGATACGATAAAATGACAAAGGTAATTATGAATGGCTGCAACGGCAAAATGGGACAGACTATCACAGAAATCTGTAAGGCTGATGCTGATATCGAGATTGTAGCCGGTATTGATTTATATGATGGAATAGACAATGACTATCCTGTTTTTTCGAGCATCGATAAATGTGATGTGGACGCTGATGTGGTCATAGATTTTTCCAATGCCAAGGCTGTTGACGGAGTACTGGACTATTGCGTGGACAAGCAGGTTCCGGTTGTTTTATGCACTACCGGTCTTAGTGATGAGCAGCTTGCAAAGGTTGAGGAGTGCTACAAGAAGGTGGCAGTGCTCAAGTCTGCAAACATGTCACTTGGCATAAACACTCTTATGGCTCTTCTCAAAAAGGCTGCACAGGTTTTCGCACCGGCAGGTTTTGACATGGAGATAGTTGAGAAGCATCACAATTTAAAGCTTGATGCACCTTCAGGTACTGCACTTGCGCTTGCTGATTCCATCAACGAGGCTATGGATAACGAGTATCACTATGTTTACGACCGCAGCCAGCGCAGAGAGAAGCGTGATCCTAAGGAAATTGGTATTTCTGCTGTCAGAGGAGGAAGCATCGTCGGTGAGCACGAGGTACTTTTCTGTGGACAGGATGAGGTGATTGAGTTTAAGCATACGGCTTACTCTAAGGCTGTTTTTGCGAAGGGGGCTGTTGAGGCTGCCAAATTCCTTAAGGGAAAGGGTGCAGGTCACTACGATATGGCGGATGTTATTGCAGCTAAGTAGATTGAATGAATTGCTTCATTGTGGCGATAGGTCGGGCGTAAGCTCTCTCAATGTACGAATATGAGTACACTTGCGGATTTTGCTTGATTTATTGGGGAGTGCGTATTATATTAAATATAATGACTATTCAGAACCACTGAGAACAAAAAAAGCTGATGCGTCATGCTTGCATGTAAGCAGCAGATTTTCTTGTTTTGGATAGTTACATTGTTATTGGATTTAATTTTAAAACACAACAGGGGAGCTGGTGTTTAGCCGGCTGAGAGTAGACTGGTAGTGTCTTGACCCATAACCTGATTTGGATAATGCCAACGTAGGATAATATCGCACGATTTTTAGGCGGATATACTCATTGGTGGTATATCCGCTTTTTGAATGTGTGGGTGATTATGAATAGTTGTAAAGAGATACAGATGAATAATTTTATAGAAAAGCTTAAGTCACGCAGTCCTTTGATTCACAACATCACAAATATGGTTACTATCAATGATGTGGCCAATATTGAGCTGGCATGTGGGGCTAGGCCTATTATGGCTATGGCACCGCAGGAGATGGATGAGGTCACGGGTATCTGCGATGGGCTGAACCTGAATATAGGCACTCCTTCTGAGGAGCGCTTTGAGGCGATGCGCATTGCTGCGAGGATGGCAGCGAAAAAGAACATTCCTATTGTGCTTGATCTGGTTGGTGTGGGCGTGAGCCGCTTCAGGATGGATTTTGTGATGAGCCTGCTTGACGAGGGGCATGTGGATGTGATTAAGGGCAATTTGTCTGAGGTCAAGGCTGTTATGGAGCATGGCAGGTGCGATGGCGGCGTGGAAGTGACCGATACGGCAGATGAGTCTGATGCAAAGGCGCTTGCGTGCAGGGCGGCCCTGCGATATGGCTGTATCTGTGTGATTACAGGTGAGACCGATTATGTGGCAGAATTATGTGATGAAGCTGATTGCTATGATAATAATGAAAGTAGTCAGATGAGTACTGATGCGACGGGTACCGGTGTGATGGATAATTGTGTAGTTAATGCTGTTGCGTTGGATGCTGACGGATACACGCATAATTACAGGGTAGGAAGTATCACAGGCGGCCATTCTATGATGAAGCGGGTGACAGGCACCGGATGTATGCTTTCAGGGCTCATTTGTGCGTTTGTTGCGGCTGATTGCGATGATAAATACGGTGCAGTCACGGCAGCACTTAGCTGCATGAAGAGTGCAGGCGGGCTTGCTGCCTCTGATATGTCAGAGCACGGCAGAGGAACAAACAGCTGTTATTTCATTAAGCCCGGAAATGCTGCATACCGGGACAGGCTGATTGATGCAGTATATCATATATGCGATGGTGATTATGAACTGATGTGAATATCGCTTTATGACAGACAATTGGTATGCAGGTCATGAGTCTTATATTTGGAAAACAACAGGATAAGAGGTGAAAGGTATATATGAACAAAACTGATTTAAAGCTCTACGCTATTACAGACAGGCAGTGGCTGCACGGAGCGAGGCTTTCTGAGCATGTGAAGCTTGCGATAGAGGGCGGTGCCACTATGATTCAGATCCGTGACAAGGATATTCTGAGTACGGATTCTGATGCAGGGCTTAAGGATGAGTATAATGAGGCTCTTGAGATAAAGAGAATCTGTCATGAGCACAAGGTGCCGCTCATCATCAATGATAACGTGCAGTTTGCAATTGATATAGATGCCGACGGAGTACATCTGGGACAGGATGACATGAATCCGGCGGAGGCAAGGAAGCTTCTTGGAACTGACAAGATAATAGGAGTCACGGCAAAGACCGTGGAGCAGGCAAAGAGGGCAGAAGCTGATGGAGCGGACTATCTGGGAAGCGGAGCCGTGTTTGGCTCTACCACAAAGCTCAATGCAAAGCCTATGACAAAGGAGCTTCTGCGTGAAATCACGGCGGCTGTCGATATACCGGTTGTTGCAATCGGAGGCATAAATGCAGACAATGCAGTCACGCTAGAGGGCACAGGGATTGCAGGAATCGCAGTGGTAGGAGCGATATTTGCAAGCGCAGATATAATGGCTGCAGCCAGGGAACTCGCAGAAATATGCGACAAAATTCTGTAATCACAGTATGACATACTGCTATAACTACAGTAATTAAACAATATTTAAAGGAAAATCGTAACTATTCAGTAGAAAGGAGCGTAAATATGCATACAGCACTTACAATTGCGGGAAGCGATTCAAGCGGTGGCGCAGGTGTGCAAGCTGATTTAAAGACCATGCTTGCAAACGGTGTGTTTGGCGAGAGCGTTATCACGGCACTCACGGCACAAAACACCATGGGAGTTGACGCGGTGATGAATGTGCCGGCGGATTTTATCGAGGCACAGATGAAGGCTGTTTTTACGGATATTTTTCCGGATGCGGTGAAAATCGGTATGACATCATCGGTAGATACAATTGAGGCGATTGCCGCAGGACTTGTAAAATATAATGCAAAAAACATAGTTCTGGACCCGGTGATGGTCGCTACAAGCGGAAGCAGGCTGCTTGAAGAAAATGCCGCAAACACTCTGATGGAGAAGCTGTTTCCACTGGCTGATATCATCACACCAAATATCCCAGAGCTTGAGGTGATATCAGGCAGACAGATTGAAAGCACAGATGACATCATAGAGGCATCAAAGGCTATTTATGATAAATACGGCTGTCCGGTTTTGAGCAAGGGAGGCCATTTCACAGACACAGCATGTGTGTGTGACTATTTGTGGGATGGAAAGCAAATCATCACATTTGAGACCAAAAGAGTGGATAATCCAAACTCACACGGCACAGGTTGCACGCTTTCATCAGCGATAGCCAGCGGCCTGGCAAAGGGACAGCCGCTCGAGCAGGCTGTGGATAACGGCAAGCGATATGTCACGGCATGTTTAAAAGCCATGCTTGATCTGGGACACGGCAGTGGACCTATGAATCATGGAGCATTAATCACACAATGAAATAAAGAACAGGAGAGTACAATGAGTAATTACACAACACAGATGGATGCCGCAAGAAAGGGCATCGTAACACCTGAAATTGAAAAGGTAGCAAAGAAAGAGAAGATGGATGTAGACAAGCTGATGGAGCTTGTTGCAAGCGGAAAGGTAGCTATTCCTGCTAACAAGCATCACAAGTCACTTGATGCAGAGGGCGTTGGAAGCATGCTTCGCACAAAAATCAATGTAAACCTCGGTGTGTCAAGAGACTGCAAGGACTATGATGTGGAGATGCAGAAGGTCATGAGCGCTGTAAAGCTTGGAGCAGAGGCTATCATGGACCTTTCAAGCCATGGCAACACACAGCCATTTAGACAGAAGCTTACAAGCGAATGTCCTGCAATGATAGGAACAGTGCCTGTTTATGACAGTGTTATCCACTATCAGCGTGATCTTGCGACACTTACAGCACAGGATTTTGTCGATGTAGTCAGACTCCATGCAGAGGATGGAGTGGACTTTGTCACACTTCACTGTGGAATCACAAGAAAAACAATAGACCAGATTAAAAAGCACAAGCGTAAGATGAATATCGTAAGCCGTGGAGGCAGCCTTGTATTTGCATGGATGTGCATGACAGGAGAGGAAAATCCTTTCTACGAGCACTATGATGAGATACTTGAAATCTGTGAGGAGCACGATGTGACAATCTCGCTTGGAGATGCCTGCAGACCGGGCTGCTTAGCAGATGCAACAGATGTATGCCAGATAGAGGAGCTTGTAAGACTTGGAGAGCTCACAAAGCGTGCATGGGATCACAACGTACAGGTCATGGTAGAGGGACCGGGACATGTGCCGCTTGATCAGGTAGCAGCAAACATGAAGGTACAGCAGTCAATCTGTATGGGAGCACCATTTTATGTACTTGGACCTCTCGTAACAGATATCGCACCGGGCTATGACCACATAACAGCAGCAATCGGTGGAGCAGTGGCAGCAATGAACGGCGCAGCTTTCCTTTGCTATGTGACACCTGCGGAGCATCTTGCTCTTCCAAATGTGGAGGATACAAAGCAGGGAATTATTGCGTCAAAGATTGCGGCTCATGCAGCTGATATTGCAAAGGGAATACCGGGAGCCAGAGATATAGATGATAAGATGGCAGATGCCAGACGTGTGCTCGACTGGGATGCACAGTTTGCATGTGCACTTGATCCGGAGACAGCTAAGGCTATCAGGGATGACCGTCTGCCTGAGGATGACCACAGCGAGGCATGCAGTATGTGCGGTAAGTTCTGTGCAGTGCGAAGCATGAACAAGGCACTTGCAGGAGAGTATATTGATATACTATAACTTTTTAGTACAGAAATATGCGGTACCGCATATTTCGTAAGAAAACGTATATTATGTATGAGCAAGCGCCCATCAGCGCAGCTGATTTTAATGCGCTTGTGACTCGCAACTGTGAAGGTACAAAACAGTTACGGTATACTTTAAGGTGAGGTAGTAATGGAAAGTAAAAAGAACACTAAAAAAAGAACTCTTTCAATCAGAAAGCTTGCCATGGCAGGAGTGCTTGTGGCAGTTGCCGTAGCAGGAAGCTTAATAAGCTTCCCTGTTGCCGGCAGCAAATGTGCACCTGTACAGCACATGGTAAATATATGCGCAGCAGTATTTTTAGGACCTGCATGGGGTGTCGGTGTGGCATTTTGTGCGAGTATTATCAGAAACCTGACAGGACTTGGAAGCCTCATGGCATTCCCGGGAAGCATGGTAGGTGCACTGTGCTGTGGATTGATGTACAGATTCAGCAAAAAAATCATACCGACATGTGTCGCAGAGGCGCTTGGCACAGGCATACTCGGAGGCCTTGCAGCGTATCCTCTTGCAAAATATGTGATGCTCATTCAGCCGGAAGGCATGTTTATATACATAGTGCCATTCCTTATCTCTACAGTGGCCGGAAGCATAGTTGCAGCAATTGTCATGCTGATTCTTAAGAAAAATGGCGCACTGGCAGCATTTAAGGGGAATCTGTAGAGATAGTTTAAGACTAATTCAGAAACGTTATATTATAAAAGCCTTAATTGTTACTAAAAGTTAATCAATTTAGGATTGTTAAATAATAGTCAATGTGGTATAGTTTTCTTCGAACGGTATTCGAAGGAAACTGTATCATGGAGGATGTGTTGTCACCTTATGACAGAGCATATCCGGCAGACACAAGGAGCCTAAAAGCACATTGCTGCATCAGAATATGAAGCAGGCAGCAAAGCGACAGGCGCGCACAGGATAAATCGACCGCTGCCATACGGCATATGGCGGAGATGATATCAGCTGCGATATAAGGAATGGTCTGACCGGCTTGGAAAGAAGGTGGTAGCATGAAAATAGGCATAATCGGCGCAGGCAGAGTGGGCTGTTCTATAGGTAAATACCTAAGGACAAAGGACATAGAGCTTGCAGGCTATTATGACGTGGATTCTGCGGCAGCTAAGGAGGCTGCGGAGTTTACAAGGACAGAGAGCTTTGATTCGCTAAAGCAACTGGCGGATCAATCACAGATTATATTTATCACCACACCGGATTCATTTATTATACCGGTTTGGGAACAATTAAAAGAGCTGTCTCTAAGGAATCAGATCATATGTCATTGCAGTGGCGCATTATCATCCGATTCATTTTCCGGAAGGGAGAGCATGAGTGTATCATGCTGTTCAATTCATCCAATGTTACCGTTCAGTAACAGATTTTCATCATATGAGCAATTAAATAAAGCATTTTTCACAGTAGAAGGGCAGGATGCTGCGGTTGAAGCAATATCAGGGCTGTTTTGTTCTATTGGAAATGAGGTATGTCGCATCGATGGTGCTAAAAAGGCAAAATACCATGCAGCGGCGAGCATTCTGAGCAATCAGGTGATTGCTGTTCTTGACATGGGTTACACTCTTTTGGAGGACTGCGGCTTTACAAGGGCTGAGGCGGTAAGAGCCACAGGTCAGCTTGTGATGCGCAATATCGAAAATGTACTTGAAGCAGGCTGTGACGGCGCACTGACCGGGCCAATCGAGAGAAACGATATTGAAACAGTGAAAAAACATATCGCATGTATGCAAAATGACGATAGTGACGATGTCAGCTTGTACAAAATGCTTGGTACAAAACTGGCAAATATTGCTGAAAAAAAGAATCCTGATAAGGATTATACTCAGATGATGGAATTGCTAAGAGGCTGACAATACCGTGAATATTAAAAAAACGGATTGCTGCAGAAAGACAGAGGGATTGGACAATGAAAAATACAGTAGTAACTTTTAAACAGGCAAAGGAAAAGGGCGAGAAGCTCACGATGCTCACAGCATATGATTATTCTACAGCAAAGCTCATAGACGAGGCCGGAATCAATGCGATTTTAGTGGGAGATTCTCTCGGCATGGTGGTGCTTGGCTATGAGGATACACTTTCAGTGACTATGGAGGATATGATTCATCACAGCGCAGCAGTTTCAAGAGGAATAAAGGACACACTGCTTATTACAGATATGCCTTTTATGTCATATCAGACATCGGTTTATGATGCAGTGGTCAATGCAGGACGACTCGTGAAGGAAGGCCATGCGCAGGCTGTAAAGCTTGAGGGTGGCAGGGAGGTATGTCCACAGATAAAGGCTATCGTGGATGCGTCAATTCCGGTATGTGCACATTTAGGGCTTACACCACAGTCAGTAAACGCATTTGGCGGCTTCAAGGTGCAGGGCAAGGGTGAAGAGGCAGCACAGAAGCTCCTTGACGAGGCCCGCGCAGTCGAGGAGGCAGGAGCATTTGCAGTGGTGCTCGAGTGCGTGCCAAAGGCACTTGCCAAAAAAATCACTGAGAGCATAAGTATACCGACAATTGGTATCGGAGCGGGAGCAGACTGCGACGGACAGGTGCTCGTATATCAGGATATGCTTGCCATGTATGCAAATATGAAGCCGAAATTTGTAAAGCAGTTTGCACAGGTAGGAAAAGAGATGAATGAGGCCTTTACAGCTTACAAAAAGGCTGTTGAGGAGGGAAGCTTCCCGGGTGAGGAGCATACCTTTAAGATGGACGAGACAATAATTGACAAACTGTACTAATATCGAAGAATAGTTACGAAGCATAGAAGAATAAGGAGACATAAAATGTTAATATACGGACAAATCAAACAGGTTAGAGAAGCAGTAAAGGAATGGAAGAGAGAAGGCAAAAGTGTAGGCTTTGTACCTACAATGGGCTACCTCCACGAGGGACACAAGAGCTTAATTGATGCGGCAAGACGCGAAAATGACAAGGTTGTAGTGAGCATTTTTGTAAATCCAATGCAGTTTGGCCCTACAGAGGATTTAGACAGCTATCCACGCGATTTAAACAGGGATGCAAAGCTTTGCGAGGATGCGGGAGTTGACATTATTTTCCATCCTGAGGCTGAGGAGATGTATGCAGACGGCTTCTGCTCATATGTGGATATGAATGGCCTCACAACTGAGCTTTGTGGAAAAACAAGGCCGATTCATTTCAGAGGTGTGCAGACAGTTGTCCTGAAGCTGTTTCACATTGTGACACCTGACCGCGCATACTTTGGACAAAAGGATGCACAGCAGCTTGCAGTCATAAAGCGTATGGTAAAGGATTTGAATGTTGACACCGAAATCATCGGTTGCCCAATCATCCGTGAGGAGGATGGACTAGCAAAGAGCTCAAGAAACACATATCTGAGCGCAGATGAAAGACAGGCAGCGCTTGTACTGAGCAGAAGCTTAAAAATCGGAAAGCAGCTCGTAGAGGCAGGCGAGAAGAGTGCAAAAGCGGTAAAGGATGCAATCACAGCAGAGATAAACAAGGAGCCGCTTGCGAAAATTGATTATGTTGATGTGGTTGATTTTGACACAATCACACCGGTTGATGAGATTAAGGGAACAACACTCGTGGCAATCGCTGTCTATATCGGAAAGACAAGGCTGATTGATAATTTTATCGCGTAGACGGACAGAAACGATTATTGAAAAGAGGTACAAAAAATGAATTATACAATGCTTAAAGGCAAAATACACAGAGCTGTGGTCAAGCAGGCTGACTTAAACTACGTGGGAAGCATCACTGTAGATACAAAGCTGCTTGAGGCAGCGGGCATATTAGAGTATGAGATGGTCCAGATTGTCGATGTGGAAAACGGAAACAGATTCGAGACCTACACCATCGCAGGAGAGCCGGGCTCAGGCATGATATGCTTAAACGGCGCAGCAGCCAGACAGGTTGCAGTCGGTGACCATGTGATACTCATGTGCTATGCGCAGATGACACCGGAGGAAGCAAAGGAGCATCATCCAAAGGTTGTGTTTGTGGATGATGAAAACAAGATAGCGCGTGTGACAAATTATGAGAAGCACGGAAAGCTGACGGAGGATTTTATTTAACAATAGAAAAATCAAGTCTGCTGTAGTATAATAATTTATCGGGTAAAACAGTTTAAATATCATGTATTTATGAGGGAGGTAAATATGTACACAGCAGACGAAAAGAGATATGACACAATGAGATATAACAGATGCGGCAGGAGCGGACTGAAGCTTCCTGTTGTATCACTTGGCTTATGGCACAATTTCGGTGATTTTTCATCGTATGACAACATGAAGCAGATGTGTTTCACAGCCTTTGACCATGGTATCACACACTTTGACCTGGCAAACAACTATGGCCCTGAATACGGCAGCGCAGAGAAGCACTTCGGGCTTATCCTTAAGGAGCATCTGTCGGCATACCGCGACGAGCTCATTATCAGCTCAAAGGCAGGCTATGATATGTGGAAGGGACCATACGGCAACTGGGGCAGCCGCAAGTATCTGATTGCAAGCCTTGATCAGAGTCTTAAGAGAATGGGACTTGACTACGTGGATATCTTCTATCATCACAGAATGGACCCTGAGACACCGCTTGAGGAGACAATGGGAGCACTCAACCAGATAGTAAGAAGCGGAAAAGCACTCTATGTCGGACTGTCAAATTATGATGGCGAGACCATGAAGAGAGCCTGCGAGATTCTTACTGATTTGAAATGTCCGTTTATCATCAATCAGAATTCATACAATATCTTCAACCGTACAATAGAGCAAAACGGCTTGAAGCAGGCTGCAAGAGAGTGCCAAAAGGGCATCATATCATTCAGTCCGCTCGCACAGGGCATGCTCACGGACCGTTACCTAAACGGCATTCCGGAGGATAGCCGTATAAAGACAGACGGACGCTTTTTAAATCAGGAAAAGCTCGCTCCACACATCGAGCAGATTAAGAAGCTAAACGATATAGCCACAAAGCGTGGTGAGACACTTGCACAGATGGCACTCAAGTGGGTGGTAAAGGATGATGACGTGACAAGTGTGCTTGTCGGCGCCTCAAAGCCACAGCAGATTCTTGAAAACTTAAAGGTTATGGAGGGCACTGGCTTCTCTGAGGAAGAGCTTAGGATGATTGATGAGGTTGTGGGAGTGTAGAATTGCGCACGTGACTTGCTTTTTGTGAATGTGTGTGAATCTGAAAAGGTATAATAAGCATATTAGCAGGGAGTATAGCAAAAATTAATGCTATACTTCCTGCTATTATATTTTAGGTTGCAAGAATTTAGTTTATGCTATAAAATATTTATAACTGTATGCAGATATTTAATAATCACAATATCTGTCTGTATAATAAAATACGCATAAAGAGGACGAAAGAATGATCAACAAATTAGTAGACAAAATCAAGAAAACAAACGCACCTATCGTAGTAGGTCTAGACCCGATGCTTTCATATGTGCCTGAGCACATCACAAAGAAGGCATTTGATGAGCTTGGAGAGACACCGGCCGGTGCAGCGGAGGCTATCTGGCAGTACAACAAGGCTATTGTGGATGCCACATATGATCTGATTCCGGCTGTAAAGCCACAGATTGCCATGTATGAGCAGTTTGGAGTAGAGGGCCTTAAGGCATTCCAGAAGACAGTGGATTACTGTCACGAGAAGGATCTCGTGGTTATCGGAGATGTAAAGCGTGGAGATATCGGCTCAACATCGGCTGCATACGCCACGGGACATCTCGGAAAGGTACAGATCGGCAGCAAGAGCTATTCTACCTTTGATGAGGACTTTGCCACTGTCAATCCATACCTTGGAACAGACGGTATCAAGCCATTCGTAGATGTATGCAAGGAGGAGAAGAAGGGTATTTTCATTCTTGTAAAGACATCTAATCCATCAAGTGGAGAGTTCCAGGACCGTATGATTGACGGACGCCCATTATATGAGTGGGTAGGCGAGAAGGTTGCAGAGTGGGGAGCTGACTGCATGGGTGATTCATACAGCTATGTAGGTGCGGTTGTCGGTGCAACATACCCTGAGCAGGGTAAGATTCTTCGTAAGGTAATGCCAAAGAGCTTCATCCTCGTACCGGGCTACGGCGCACAGGGAGGCAAGGGCGCAGACCTTGTTCATTTCTTCAATGAGGACGGACTTGGTGCAATTGTCAATTCATCACGTGGAATCATCTGCGCATACAAGCAGGATAAGTACAAGGATATGGGCATAACAGCAGAGAATTTTGCAGATGCATCACGCAAGGCTGTTGAGGACATGATTGAGGATATCTCAGGAGCACTTGCAAATCGTTAATAAGTTATTCAGAAAGCTTAAATATATTAACAAACGAAACCAGGGAGATAAAATGGCAGAGAAATTTGAGGAGATTGCAGTTGTAGTTGACCAGAGCTCACTCGGCAATGGCATCTACGACCTCACACTTAAGACAGACAAAATTGCAAAGGCAGCAAAGGCGGGACAGTTTGTATCGGTTTACTCAAACGACAAGAGTAAGCTGCTTCCGCGTCCGATAAGCCTTTGTGGCATAAACAGAGATGATGACACCATCCGTCTCGTGTACCGTGTGACAGGTGAAGGCACGGGAACAGAGGAATTTTCAAAGCTTGTCAGGGGCGATAAGGTAAGGATTTTAGGACCTCTTGGAAACGGCTTTACAGTACAGCCGGGAAAGAAGGCATTTCTTATCGGCGGAGGAATCGGAGTGCCGCCTATGCTGCAGCTTGCCAAGGATATAAATGCAGGCATTGTGCAGACATCAGGTGAAGAAAAAAATCCGGCACAGGCAGGTGCAGTATGCGATATGAACATCGTCATGGGCTATCGCGATGAGAATACCTTCCTGCTCGATGAGTTTAAGGAGCAGGCAACTTCCTTTGTAGCTACAGAGGACGGCAGTGTCGGCACAAAGGGCAATGTCATTGATGCAATAAAGGAGAATGCTCTTGAGGCAGACGTGATTTATGCATGTGGACCTATGCCTATGCTTCGTGCACTCAAGGCTTACGCTGCAGAGCATGATATGGACTGCTTTATATCAATGGAGGAGCGCATGGCATGTGGAATCGGTGCATGCCTTGCGTGCGTATGCAAAACAAAGGACAAGGATGCCCACAGCAATGTAAACAACAAGCGTATATGCAAAGAGGGACCTGTTTTTGATGCGAAGGAGGTGGAGCTGTAATGAGTAATATGTCAGTAAATGTGGCCGGTGTTGAGTGGAAAAATCCTGTTACAGTTGCATCCGGCACATTCGGCTCCGGTGCAGAGTACAGCGAGTTTGTTGATTTAAACAGACTTGGTGCAGTCACTACAAAGGGTGTTGCGAATAAGCCGTGGGAGGGGAATCCTACACCGAGAGTAGCAGAGGTGTACGGCGGCATGCTCAATGCAGTCGGACTTCAAAATCCTGGCATCGAGCTTTTCTGCAAGAGGGATATTCCTTTTTTAAAGCAGTTTGATACAAGGATTGTGGTAAATGTCTGTGGTCATTCGCTTGACGAGTATCTTGATGTGGTAAAGCGTCTTGCGGATGAGCCTATTGATATGATGGAAATAAATATCTCATGCCCTAATGTTAAGGAGGGCGGAATTGCCTTCGGAACAGATCCAAAGGGTGTTGAGACAATCACAAGCGAGATTAAAAAATATGCAAAGCAGCCTGTTATCATGAAGCTTTCTCCAAATGTCACAAGTATTGCAGATATAGCAAGGGCGGCAGAGGCCGGTGGGGCTGATGCGGTTTCGCTCATCAATACAATTACAGGCATGAAGATTGATATAAACAGAAGAAGCTTTGTGTTAGCAAACAAGACAGGCGGCATGAGCGGTCCGGCAGTTCATCCGGTTGCAGTGCGCATGGTTTACGAGACAGCACATGCAGTCAATATTCCGATTATCGGAATGGGCGGTATCACAAATGCTGCCGATGCTATAGAGATGATACTTGCCGGAGCTACGGCTGTTTCAGTCGGCACAGCAAACTTTGTAAATCCAAAGACCACAGAGCAGATAGTGGATGGCATCGCAGAGTATATGGACAGGTATGGAGTAAAGGATATTTCAGAGCTTGTCGGCGCAGTTGACAGATAGAGCATAATGGATAGACGGAGGATAAAATAATGATTCTGGCAGCAGAATACGTGCCTTCTATGTATGCCACAGTCTGGGCACTTGTTCCACCTGTTGTGGCTATAGTTCTGGCACTTATCACAAAAGAGGTCTACAGCTCATTATTCGTTGGAATAGTGATTGGCGGACTGTTTTATGGAAATGCATTTCAGCCGGGTTTTTCGGCTGAGAGATCAGTGCTTCACATATTCGAGGACGGACTTGTTGGAGTGCTATCGGATTCGTACAATGTGGGAATACTGATATTCTTAGTCGTGCTCGGTGTTATGGTGAGCATGATGAACAAGGCAGGCGGCTCGGCGGCTTTTGGAGAGTGGGCGAGTGAGCACATAAAGACAAGGATTGGTGCCCAGCTTTCAGCTATAATACTTGGAGTACTCATATTTATAGATGATTACTTCAACTGTCTGACAGTAGGAAGTGTGATGCGCCCTGTCACCGACAAGCATCAGGTTTCAAGAGCAAAGCTTGCATATCTGATAGATGCCACAGCAGCGCCTGTATGCATCATTGCACCTATATCATCGTGGGCAGCCGCGGTTACCGGTTTTGTAAAGGGAGAGGATGGTTTTTCTATTTTCATAAAGGCCATTCCATACAATTATTATGCACTCTTTACTATTATCGCTATGGTGACACTTGTTGTTTTACAGGTAGATTTCGGTCCGATGGCAAAGCATGAGGCCAATGCCAAAAAGGGTGATTTGTTTACCACAGGAGACAGGCCGTATGCGGAGGCAAAGCAGGATGTTATAAAGGGCAAGGGGAAGGTTATAGACCTTGTATTTCCTATTCTTGTGCTCATAATAAGCTGCATCATCGGAATGATATACACAGGAGGCTTTTTTGACGGAACAGGCTTCGTTGATGCGTTTGCAGGCAGCGATGCTTCAATTGGTCTTATGCTTGGAAGCTTTTTTGCGTTGATAATCACCATATGTTTTTACTCAATCAGAAGGGTACTAAGCTTTACGGATTGCTGTAATTCAATCCCTGAGGGCTTTAAGGCAATGGTACCTGCAATACTTATACTGACCTTTGCATGGACACTAAAGACCATGACAGAGAGCCTTGGCGCCAAGGAATTTGTCGCAGGCTTAGTGGGAGGAGTATCGGGACCACTGCTTGGACTGTTCCCGGCAATCATATTCCTGGTGGGAGCCTTCCTTGCCTTTGCAACAGGAACCTCATGGGGCACCTTCGGTATACTCATACCGATAGTAGTAAATATCTTCTCGGGCACAAATCATACGATGATGATTATCTCAATCTCAGCGTGTATGGCAGGTGCAGTATGCGGAGACCACTGTTCACCGATATCCGATACCACCATCATGGCATCGGCAGGAGCTCAGTGCAACCACATGAATCATGTGTCCACACAGCTTCCGTACGCTGTGCTTGTGGCAGGCATATCATGCCTGACCTACATCATAGCAGGCTTTGTCAGAAATCCGGTAGTACCGTTTATAATAGGAGTGCTTATCCTGATTGGAACCTTTGTCGGAATCAAGTATATCACGAGAACCGATAAAGTAAATGAACAGGAGGAGTAGCTAAAGCACAACTCAAAAGAGTTCTATTTTTCACAGACCTTGTGTCTGCGGATGATAGAACTCTTTTTTTATAGTAAATTCCATACCGGACGGACGACTGTGCAGCATGGGAAGACACGCCGATAGTGCACGGTCGATTTTTGACGAGCCGTGTATGAGTTATATGCGCCACAGACAAAAGGTGGCACGGAAAATACTCGTTCAAGCAACACAGCATAGAGAATGTTATAAAGGTAAAATGCGCGTTTGATTTTCCGTGCCTTATAAACTCTGTCTGTGGCAGCATTTACTCATACTAGGCGAGGAAATATGAGACCGTGCACTATCGGCGTGTCTTCCCATGCTGCGCAGTCGTCTATCTGCTATCAATAAAATTTATAGCCCGCTAACAAATATTAATAACCCTAATTACATTTACAAAAATATCAATTAGTGGTAACATATCAATAACTTAGAAATCATATTTGAATGGTAGGAAATCCCGGCCATACAAACTAAGCACAAACTCATAACATACTCAAAACAAACATTAACAAAAAGAGGTAATATCAATGGCAAAAATTGCAAAGCAGCTCACTGAGCTGATAGGTCACACTCCGCTTCTGGAGCTGACCAATTATGAAAAAGCCCTTGGGCTTGAAGCAAAAATCATAGCAAAGCTGGAGTATTTCAATCCACTTGGAAGTGTAAAGGACAGGGTGGCGGCAGCTATGATAGAACAGGGCATAAAGGATGGAAAGATAAATCAGGACACAATAATCATAGAGCCGACAAGTGGCAATACCGGAATCGGACTTGCATTTGTTGCAGCCTCAAAGGGGCTTCACCTGATACTTATAATGCCTGATACCATGAGCGTTGAGAGAAGAAAAATCGTCACAGCGCTTGGCGCAGAGATAAAGCTCACACCGGGGCGTGAGGGCATGAAGGGTGCAATCGATGAGGCGCAGAGACTTAAAGAGCATTATGGCAATGCCTTTATTCCACAGCAGTTTGAGAATCAGGCAAATCCGGATATCCACAGAGATACAACCGCTCAGGAAATCTGGGAGGATACAGATGGAAAGGTAGATATCTTTGTATCATCTGTCGGAACAGGCGGCACCTGTACAGGCACCGGGCTTGGATTAAGAGACCATAATCCTGATGTAAGGATAGTAGCTGTTGAACCAAAGAGCTCACCGGTACTCTCAGGCGGAAGACCGGGGCCTCACAAGATACAGGGAATCGGTGCAGGCTTTATTCCAAAGGTCATGCGCATGGATATAGTGGATGAGGTGATTCCGGTGGAGAATGAGGCCGCTTTTGACAAGGCAAGAGAGGTTGCAAAGAGCGACGGACTTCTCGTTGGCATATCCTCAGGAGCAGCAATATATGCGGCAACAGAGCTTGCGAAAAGACCTGAGAACAAGGGAAAGAATATCGTGGTGCTGCTTCCGGATACAGGAGAAAGATATCTGTCCACACCGCTTTTTACAGTAAACTAATGGTATATAAACTGACGGCATAGGCTTGCTTTGCCGGAAACTGTAACATGAAAAATGAGAAACATACATGAGAAACATACATAAATATACGGCAGCCCTGCTGTCGACAGTGATGATTCTGTCACTTCTTCTGACAGGATGCTCAGGCAGGAAGGATGACGGCACAGTCACCATAACCAATGTGTCATATGATCCGACACGAGAGTTTTACGAGAAATACAACAAAATATTCGAGTCTTACTATGAGAGCGAGCACGGCAAAAAGATAAATGTGATTCAATCACATGGCGGCTCGGGAGCACAGGCGCGCTCGGTTGTGGAGGGCTGTAATGCAGATGTTGTCACACTGGCACTCGAGCATGACATAGACCTGATACAAAATACAGGCTTAATTGATAAGGGATGGATTGATGAGTTTTCTGACAGCTCGGCACCATACACATCAACAATCGTTTTACTTGTAAGAAAGGGCAATCCAAAGCATATAAGTGACTGGGATGACCTGGTGAAAAAGAATGTGGATGTGATTACGCCTGATCCAAAGAGTAGTGGCGGAGCCTGCTGGAATTTTCTTGCAGCGCTAAGCTATGCGAAGACAAATTATGACAGCCTGAAGAAACAGAAATCGTTTATGAAGAAGCTGTATGAAAATGTCACAATTATGGATTCGGGTGCGAGAGGCTCAACAACCACATTTGTGGAAAACGGTCAGGGAGATGTGCTCATAGCGTGGGAAAACGAGGCACTTACGACCATGGATTCATATCCGGGCAAGTATGAGATAGTGAATCCGTCCGTCAGCATCTTAGCACAGCCCTCTGTTGCTATTGTGGATGACAATGCAAGGAGCAACGGAACACAAGAGGTAAGCAAAGAATACCTACAGTATCTCTACAGTGATGAGGCACAGCAGCTGATTGGCGAAAACGGCTACAGACCAACCAATCAGGATATATTAAACCGGTTTTCCGACAAGTTTGATTTAAATATCAGGCTTTGGAGCATAGAGGATTACGGCGGATGGAATGAAGCCTACAAGACATATTTCGATGATGGAGCAATGTTCGATGAAATATACGGCAACTGATAAAACAGCAAAAGAGAAAACTAAATCAAAGAACATAAAGACCAGAGTCATACCGGGCTACCATCTTTCGCTTGGAATAGTGGTCACGATGCTTTCAGTCATCGTTCTCATTCCGTTAGCATCAGTGCTTGTGTATTCGCTAAAGATATCGCCGGGCGATTTTGTGGTACTTATCATGAAGGAGAATGTGAGGAATGCCTTTATCACAAGCATCACCTCATCATTTATCGCAGCAATCGTAAATGTGATATTTGGACTCATCGTGGCATGGACGCTTGTGAAGTACGATTTTCCAGGGAAATGGCTGCTTGACGGACTTATAGAGCTTCCGTTTGCACTGCCGACAGCGGTTGCGGGCATCACGCTCTCAAAGCTGTACTCAGGCACAGGCTTTTTTGGTAAGGGCCTTGGCAAGCTTGGAATAGATGTAGCTTACACACAGGCAGGAATAGTTGTGGCACTTGTTTTTGTAGGCATTCCCTTCGTAATAAGAGCTGTACAGCCGGTGCTTGAAAAGATGGATAATACATATGAGGAGGCCGCTTATATGCTTGGCGCCACACCCTCTAAGACATTTTTTAAGGTAATACTTCCGGAGCTTCGCCCGGCACTCTTAACAGGCTTTGGTCTTGCCTTTGCCAGAGGCATAGGAGAGTACGGAAGCGTCATCTACATATCAGGCAACAGTGCAAGGCACAGGACGCAGGTGGTATCCTACGTCATCATGCAGAAGCTTAGCTATATAGATTATGCCAGCGCGACTGCCATAGCACTTGTGATGCTTGTCATATCATTTTTACTGCTGCTATTTGTAAACATAGTGCAGGTTAAACAGTCACAGCGCACTAATTTGTTGTAGAAGGCTGCATATAAATCAAATGCGATGCACACAAACAGGAAAGGAGCACAATGCGATGACCGAACAGGTAAAGCTTGAAAGAAGAAAAAAGATCACAAAGATAATACTCGTCACTGTCACGGTGCTCTTCATATTTGTCATGCTTATAGTTCCGCTTTTTTCTGTGATGGCAAGTGCCTTAAAGGAGGGGCTTGGATTCTATCTGAAAGCTATCTCAACAAGCTACGTGCTTTCAGCACTCAAGGTGACTTTGATAGCAACAGTTTTTGCGGTAGTTATCAATACCTTCTTTGGAATATGGACAGCGTGGCTGTTGACCAGGTTTTCGTTTAAAGGAAAGCAGGTGCTTGCAACACTTATTGATATACCGTTTTCTATTTCTCCGGTCATCGTAGGACTTGCGTATCTTATGACCTTCGGACGGCTTGGGTGGTTTTATCCGGTTATCAGATGGTTCAATGAGATATTCGGCACGAATGTGAGAATCACCTTTGCAATACCGGGAGTTGTGCTTGCTACGATATTTGTCACGTTTCCGTATGTGTCAAGGGAAATTATACCGGTGCTCAATGCAGAGGGAAAGGATGAGGAAGAAGCCGCAGCGCTGATGGGAGCATCCGGCTTTACGATATTTCGGAAAATAACACTTCCGCAGATGAAGTGGAGCCTGATTTATGGAATCATACTTTGTACGGCGAGAGCACTCGGCGAGTTCGGCGCGGTAAATGCGCTCTCGAAGACAAGAGGCGAGACATTTACACTGCCGCTTGAGATTGATGCCTTGTATATGTCGGGCACAGACAGCTCGATAACATCGGCATTTGCTGTATCGTCGATACTGTTGATTATTGCATTAATCATTCTTTTTGCAAGAAATATAGTTGAGCATAAATTTAAGAAATTACACTGAGATATACTTGGAAAATACGATTTACACTAATAAAATCTGCTGCATGGGAAAAGCAGGAAGGAGATAACGTATATGTACGTTGAGATGAAAAATATATACAAAAAATACGGAGACTTCCTGGCATCCGATAATGTGAGCTTTGGAGTGGAAAAGGGAAAGCTTGTGGCGCTGCTTGGTCCGTCCGGTAGTGGCAAGACAACACTTCTTCGTATGATAGCAGGGCTTGAGACGCCAAATTCAGGTGACATATATATAGATGGAAAGCGAGTGAATGATATTCCGGCCTCGAAGCGAGGCATAGGCTTTGTGTTTCAGAACTATGCGCTGTTTCGATACATGACAATATACGACAATGTGGCATTTGGGCTGGAGCTTCAGAAGATGCCGAAAAAGCTCATAAAGGAGCGTGTTACAAAGCTTCTTGAGATGACAGGTTTATCGGGGCTTGAAAAGAGATATCCGAATCAGCTTTCCGGAGGACAGCGTCAGAGAGTGGCATTTGCAAGGGCGCTGGCGCCGAATCCACAGGTGCTCTTACTGGATGAGCCATTTGCCGCGATAGATGCAAAGGTGCGAGGTGAGCTTCGTACCTGGCTGAAGGAGCTGGTCGAAAAGCTTGGAATCACAAGCATTTTCGTCACACATGACCAGGATGAGGCTGTTGAGGTGGCAGATGAAATCATTATCACAAACCACGGCACGATAGAGCAGATGGGTACACCTCTTGAGATATACAAGTCGCCTGATACACCTTTTGTGGCGCAGTTTATAGGACACACCACAGTCGTTGAAAACTATGACAGGCTAAAGGGCTTTGACAGGATAGAAAATGCCGACAAGGCGGTAATCAGACCTGAGTTTATCAAGATATCAAAGAGTGGCAACTTAGACCGCTATCAGTCAGCGGCAGAGGAGGGCATCGTTACAGATGTGGTATTCAGAGGAAACAGGATGGATATCACAGTCAGCATAAACGGCATCGAGGTGGTCGGCGAACGCTCACTGGAAAAGGATCTGATAGCAGTCGGCGAGAAAGTGCATGTGTTGATTTACAGGCTGTATATATTTGATGAAGAGAAAACATACCTGATGGAAAACAGCGAGATGCAGGAGCAGGATGTATTCTACATTTAGATATAGGAATAGTCTAAAGCTTGTGATTGAAAGAGGAAGCAGAGGGAGATACATGAATATAGAAAACAAAAAAATCCTACACACGGACATCCTCATAATAGGAGGTGGCACGGCGGGATGTTATGCAGCGCTCACCATCCGTGAGAAATCGGATTATTCGATTATAATTGCAGAGAAAGCGAACATAAAGCGAAGCGGATGCCTTGCAGCAGGTGTCAATGCGATAAATGCATACATAGTAAAGGGCAGAAAGCCTGAGGACTATGTAGACTACGCAAAAAAGGATGCTGACGGCATAGTAAGGGAAGACTTACTCATGACTATGTCAGAGGGCTTAAACCGTGTGACGGACAAGATGGAAAAGCTTGGACTTGTCATATTAAAGGATGAAAACGGTGAGTATGTAGCAAGAGGAAACCGAAATATCAAGATAAACGGCGAGAACATGAAGCCGCTTTTGGCAGAAGCTGTATCAAAGCTTACGGACTGTACAGTGATAAACAGAATCAATATCACGGACTATATAGTTGAGGACAACACCATAAAGGGTGCATACGGATTTTCAATCGAGGATGCTACAGCCTATGAAATCAGGGCTAAAAAGGTGCTCTGTGCTACAGGCGGAGCGGCCGGTTTATACAGACCAAATAATCCGGGATTTTCAAGGCACAAGATGTGGTATCCACCGTTTAATACAGGCGCAGGATATGCGATGGGCATAAGAAGCGGAGCTGAGATGACCACCTTTGAGATGAGATTTATCGCACTCAGATGCAAGGACACAATTGCACCGACAGGAACAATTGCACAGGGAGTCGGGGCAAAGCAGGTCAATTCTCTTGGAGAGGTTTACGAGACAAAATACGGTCTCACCACATCAGAGCGTGTATACGGAACGGTCATGGAAAATCTCGAGGGAAGAGGTCCTTGCTACTTAAGGACAGAGGGCATCTCTCCACAGCAGGATGAATCATTAAGAAAGGCATATCTCAATATGGCACCAAGCCAGACACTCAAGTGGGTGGAGGCAGGTAAGAATCCAAGTGAGCAGAATGTGGAGATAGAAGGCACCGAGCCGTATATCGTAGGTGGGCACACAGCGAGCGGCTACTGGGTAAATACCGAGCGTGAGACTACAATCCACGGACTTTATGCCGCTGGAGATGTGGCAGGAGGATGTCCACAGAAATACGTTACAGGAGCTATGGTAGAGGGTGAAATCGCTGCGATAGATATGGTTTCAAAGCTTGATGCAGATACCTCTGACGGAAGTCCTGACACATCGGCACTTGATGAGAAAAAGGCGCTTGAAGCAAAAGCTTCAGAGTACGACCATTTCCTCACTGAAAGGTCCAAGATGTTTACAACAGAGGCAATCGAGGAAGCCATGCAGAAGGTCATGGACAACTACGCAGGCGGTATTTCCACACATTATCAGTTCAACGGCAAGCAGCTTGCGCTGGCAAAGGAAAAGATAAATCATCTGATAGAGCTGACCGGTGATTTATATGCATCGGATATGCATGAGCTTATGTTCATATATGAGCTTAAGGAGAGGCTTACGGTATGTCTTTCGGTCATAGCACATCTTGGTGCAAGAAAGGAAACCAGATGGCACAGCTTTGCCGAGAATCTGGATTATCCCGACAAGAGTGATGACTGGATGAAATACGTCAATTCCAGATACGAAAACGGGCAGCTTCATATGATTTACAGAGAGCTTGTCGGAAGGGAGGCGCGTTATGAGCATAATGATTGATAAAGCAAAGTGTAAGGGCTGTGGCATGTGTACAAGTGTATGCCCCGGAAGCCTGATATATCAGGACTCAGAGAAAAAAGCCTTTATCAAATATCCTAAGGACTGCTGGGGCTGTGCCTCTTGCATCAAGGAATGTCATTTTGGCGCTATTGCTCTTTATCTTGGGGCAGACATAGGAGGCATGGGAAGTCTCATGACAGTAAAAAGCACACCGGACACGCTGACCTGGGATATCAAAAAGCGCGACGGAAGCAAGGAAGAGATTCTTATCAACAAGAAGGAATCCAATAAATATTAAAGAAAAGGATGGTAACAGACATGGGTGAATTATCACATCTTGACGAACTCGAAGCAGAGGCAATATACATAATACGTGAAGTAGCCGCAGAGTGCGAGAAGCCGGTTATGTTGTACTCAATTGGAAAGGACAGCTCGGTAATGCTTCATCTTGCAATGAAGGCATTTTATCCGGAGAAGCCGCCATTTCCGTTTTTACATGTAAATACAACCTGGAAATTCCATGAGATGATAGAATTCAGAGATCGCATTGCTAAGGAAAAGGGCATCGAGATGCTTGAATATATAAACCAGGATGGCGTAAAGCAGGGCATCAATCCATTTGACCACGGCTCAGCATACACAGATATCATGAAGACACAGGCGCTTAAGCAGGCGCTCGACAAATACGGCTTTACGGCAGCGTTTGGCGGCGGCCGAAGAGACGAGGAGAAATCAAGAGCCAAGGAGCGAATCTTTTCCTTCAGAAATGAAAACCACGCATGGGATCCAAAGAACCAGCGCCCGGAGATGTGGAAGCTTTACAACTCAAGAATCAAAAAGGGCCAGGAGGTACGTGTTTTTCCACTGTCAAACTGGACAGAGAAGGATATCTGGCAGTATATAAAGAGAGAGAATATCGAGATTCCTTCACTTTACTTTGCAAAGGAAAGACCTGTTGTATACAGAGACGGCAACATCATCATGGTAGATGACGACAGAATGAAGCTTCGTCCGGGTGAGAAAATCCAGATGAAGAGTGTACGTTTCAGAACTCTTGGTTGCTATCCACTGACAGGTGGTGTGGAGTCGACAGCGGATACACTTGATGAGATTATTGATGAGACACTCAGTGCTGTTTCCTCAGAGAGAACCACCCGTGTCATAGACAACGAGGCGGCAGGCAGCATGGAAAGAAGAAAGAGGGAGGGATATTTCTAAAATGAGCGGATTACTTAAATTTATTACATGCGGAAGCGTGGACGACGGAAAATCAACTCTGATCGGACATATATTATACGATTCAAAGCTGCTCTATGCAGATCAGGAAAAGGCATTGGAGCTCGACAGTAAGGTCGGAAGCCGTGGCGGCGCCATCGACTATTCACTCCTCCTCGACGGACTGATGGCAGAGAGAGAGCAGGGAATCACAATCGATGTGGCTTATCGTTACTTCACAACAGATAAGAGAAGCTTTATCGTGGCAGATACACCGGGCCATGAGGAGTACACAAGAAACATGGCTGTAGGTGCATCCTTTGCAGACCTTGCGGTAATTTTAATAGATGCAAAGCAGGGTGTATTGGTTCAGACAAGAAGACACGCAAGAATCTGCGCGCTCATGGGAATCAACTACTTTGTATTTGCTGTAAACAAGATGGATCTTGTAGGCTACGACGAGAAGCGTTTCGATGAAATCACAAAGCAGATTATTGAGCTTACAAAGGAGCTTGAACTCAAAAATGTAGTAATAATTCCTGTTTCTGCAACAGAGGGTGACAATGTCACAACAAAGTCTGAGAATATCCCATGGTACAAGGGACCTGCTCTTTTATCATACCTTGAGGATGTTGACATAAAGGATGAGAACGAGGAAGAGGGCTTTTACATGCCTGTACAGAGAGTCTGCCGTCCTGACCACACCTTCCGTGGATTCCAGGGCCAGATAGAGGCCGGAGAGGTAAAGGTGGGCGATGAAATCACCACACTGCCAAGCAATGAGACAGCCCATGTAAAGAGCATCCATGTGGGTGATAAGCTAAGCGATAGCGCATTTACAGGCCAGCCGGTTACAATCCAGCTCGACAGAGAGGTGGACGTATCAAGAGGCTGTGTGCTCACAATCGGTTCAGGAGCAAAGGTTGCTTCATCTATCACAGCTACAATACTCTGGATGGATGACGATGAGCTCTTCAAGGGAAAGAACTTCTTCTTCAAGCTTGGTACCAAGTCAATACCGGGCATCGTAACAGAGATAGAGCATACTATCGACGTAAACACAGGTGAGGAAAAGCCTGCCGACAAGCTCAAAAAGAACGAGATAGCAGTTGTAAAGATTGCATTCTCGGACAAGATAGTCTGCGATAAGTTCAAAAATCACAAGACACTCGGTGAGTTTATCTTAATCGACCGTGTGACGGATATGACATCTGCCTGTGGTGTGGTTGAAGAGGTACACACAGAGGAAAGCGGTCTCTATGAGGGCAGAGTAGACAGAAACGTAAGAGCTGCAATCAAGGGCCAGAAGGCAATCACCGCCGTATTCGTAGACGGAGTGGATGGTGTAAACCGTGGCTTTGTGGAGGATGTCGAGAAAGCCTTAAATATAGACGGACGCCATACTTATCTCTACGCACCAAAGGAGGGAGAGGACTTCGTAAATGTAGTCAAGCACCTAAGCCATGCCGGAATACTCGTACTTCTGCTCATCAGCCAAAAGCAGGAGAAGGAGCTTGCAGCTGACAAAGTTGAGTTCACAAAGGACTGGAACAAAAACGGCAGAGATGTGGACAAGGCTGCGGAGTTTATCAAAAAGCAGTCAGTATATGACGGCGTGATTGTAAACACAAGTGAGTATATCTGATAAAAATATATAAGCAGATGAACAGCATCCCATATTCATTTAATATGAAGGGATGCTGTTTTTGTAACCAATTTCCACGTTGAAAAGCACGCCCCAATGTGGTAAAATTGACAAAGATAATTTATAGAAAACATACAGGAGGATTAACATACAATGGAAAGTTACAAGAGCGAATTTATAGATTTCCTACCTGCTCCTTTATCTTAACCCTTGTGAATGCCCTCAAATGCTTGATTTTACAGGCTTTGAGGGCATTTTTAATTTGAGAGGAAACTATCGTAACTTATCATAAAATGGTGTAATTTGATGAAAAAAGTGTGTAGTAAAGTGTGTAGTAATTCGTAGGAAGGATACGCTAAATATCAAGAGTGGCAGTTGATTCGTCCATGTGTTTGTAGAGATACAGATGCATGGACTTTTTTATTTTGGTTACCGGCACAGATGCCGGAGAAAGAGAGGATTATATGACAGAGAAGATTAGAGAATACAGTATGAACGGAGCACTGATTATCGGTGTGGATAATGGCTACGGAAATATGAAAACAGCCAGAAGATGCTTTAAGACAGCAATTGCAAAGTATGACAGCGCACCTGTGTTAAGCAGAGATTATATCGAGTACGATGGTGGATATTATGTCATTGGAGAGGGAAGAAAGGGTTTTGTGGCAGATAAGCAGACTGATGACGACAATTATATGCTGACACTTGCGGCTATTGTAAAGGAACTGGAAGCAAGAGGAATGACAGACTCTGTAAACAGGGCAAGGATTCATCTTGCAGTTGGGCTTCCTCTGAAATGGGTGCAGGCACAGAGGGAGGACTTTAAGAGATATATGCTTAGAAACAGCAGTGTGGAGGTCGGCTATAAGGACAGACTTTATTGTATTGAGTTTGCAGGATGTACGGTTATGCCGCAGTGTTACTCGGCAGTGACAGAGAATCTGAAGGATTTTGCAGGTGTAACGCTTCTTGCAGATATTGGAAACGGTACCATGAATCTGATGTATCTGAATAACGGTAGACCAATGGAAAGCAAGGCATGGACCGAGAAGCTTGGTGTGTTCCAGTGCTTTCAGAAGATTCACAATATGGTGCAGGACAAAACGGGAGACAATCTTATGGATGATGTAATTGATAATATTCTCCGTAGCGGAAAGATTGAACTGCCGGATCCCCATGCATCACTCGTGGAAAAGGCTATTTGTGACTATGTGGAGGAGATTTTTCAGAAGCTTCGTGACCATGAATATAATGAGAAGCTGATGAAGGTTTACTTCATGGGTGGCGGAGCAAGACTGGTAGAACAGTTTGGAAGTTATAATCCGGACACCACCATTTTTAATCATGATATCCGTGCTAATGCAAAGGGCTATGAGTATTACTGCTATATGCTTTTAAGACATCAGGAAAGAGCAGGCAGAAGGTAGGTGAGGCAATATGACAAAGCACTACAGGAATCACAACATCCGTTTCAATATGACGGATGAGGGAGGCGTGCAGGCGTGGGAACGCCTGCACTCCGCTGAAGTGGAACAGGACTTTAAGTCGCAGAATGCTTTTGTGGTGGCTGCGATTAATGATTATTATGAAAGGCATCTTGCCAAGAAAAACGATCCATATCTGGAGAGTCGGGAAAAGGAAGATGCCTTTGCAGACAGACTGGTGCAGACTGTGGAGCAGAAGCTTCTTTCAAATCTTCCGGCACTTGCAGCCATGTATCAGATGCAACAGCAGGCATTTTTTCAGGCAGGACTACAGGCTGGTGGGATAATGCCTTATCCGTATCAGCAGGGAAATCCGGGAGCTGAGGCATCGGTGGGGGTAAAGCTAGTTACGGAACCGATACAGGGCAGTGAACAACCGATAGAAGTTGTAAAGCAAGAACTGTCGGAGCCAGAAGAGAATGAGTTTCTGGATTACTCGTTTGGTGTGTAAATTATGGATTCGTGTTGATTTTCAATTGATAAAAGAAGAAGTGGCATGATATAATTAACCACACAATGAGTGTGTGAGATAAAGGTTCAGATACCACTTCGAACGGTGGAAGAGTGGGAAGCGGGTCGAAGAAAGCCTCCTGAATATATTCCACGGTTGAAAAAGTATCAGATTATGTATGAACAGCAATTTGGGAAGCAAAACAAGAAGGAACACGATGATACTGTTTGAGGTCACAGTTTGTGACCTCAGAATGAGTACACAGATTGTAGACTTGAAGTCGCAATTTGCGACTTCAAAAATGGATTGGAGGATTCGATGGCAAAAGATAATAGTGAATTGATTGACGTAAATTCAGATGTAAAGGATAGGGTTATGGAAGTGAGTCATATTCAGAGTCTTATATATGTTATTAGAGGAAAACAGGTAATGCTCGATAGTGACTTGGCAATTTTGTATCAAGTTGAAACAAAAACTTTTAATCAGGCTGTAAAAAGAAATATTGAAAGATTTCCTGAGAATTTCAGGTTTCAACTAAAAAAGGAAGAGTACGACTCTTTGAGGTCACAATTTGTGACCTCAAAAGAAGGGAGAGGTGGAAGAAGATATCTGCCATATGTTTTTACAGAACAAGGTATTGCAATGCTTTCTGCGGTGCTGAGGAGTGATATTGCAATACAAGTCAGTATCAGGATAATGGAAACATTTGTTGAAATGCGTAAATATATGGCAAACACGTCACTTTTGTATGATCGCATGAATGCAATAGAAGAAAGACAGATAACTTATCAAAATGAAACAAATGAGAAATTTGATAAAGTATTTGCATATATTTCTGACCACGAAGAATCACAGCAGAAAATCTTTTTTGATGGACAGATATATGATGCGTTTAGCTTACTGATAGATCTGGTAGCTAGTGCAACGAAAAGTCTTGTATTGGTCGATAATTATGTCGATGTGGGAACTTTAAATATTCTGTCCAAGAAGAAAGAGAATGTATCGGTAACGATTTACACAGTTAGAAAAACCAGATTGTCAGAAAAAGATATTGAAACTTTCAATCAACAGTATCCCAAACTTGAAGTGAACTACACAGGTGTATTTCATGACAGGTTTTTAATCATTGATGACAAAAAAGCGTATCACATTGGTGCATCATTAAAAGATGCAGGGAAGAAATGTTTTGCTATAAGCTTATTAAACGATTCTGGTGTGATATATGATATTTTACAGAGGCTGGATATAGAAACAGAAGAAAACGAATCATAAAGAGGGATAATGACTTGGCTATTGTTTTGTAATGAGGGTAGAAGCAAGAAGGAAATAGCCGATGACAATCAATTCAATTATCCAAGATAACATCGGCTACATTCCCGGGTACAATTGCAGTAAAGACAGAAAGACACACCATCCCCTTTGTAGATGGTGTGTCTTTCTGTCCGGGGGTCTCGGGGGCGTAGCCCATGAGCAGGTAGCACCGATGGCGAAGACAATGAGGCGAAAATAAAATCAGGGTGCCGGAGGGCACGCTGATTTTATTTTTGACGAGTTGGCAAGCCAGCGGTACTACCTGCCTATATCATCCCCACCACATCGGAAAGGGAATAGAAGATTTCAATAAGTAGTAGTAGAGATGTGGAAAAAGCAGTCCGAAGCGGTAAGCGAAGGGCTGCTTTTGTCTGTCTGGCGGAGTCTTTTTTCCGTCAGGCAGACCTGTGGGGATGATGTGCCCTGCTGACGAAGCATCGCTTACACCAAGGCTACGAAGAATTACCCAGACGGATGCAGATGATAGCGGTTCTTATGGACAGTATAGCTATAGCAGATACAGTTTAGACAACATCTGCAACCAAATGGCTACAAAGCAGAGCAACAGTAGAACCACAACAGGGGCATGACACTGCAATTTACCGGTGCAGACCACAATTTCTATTAGTATGTAGCCATAATCCGGTGCAATCGTAGCCAAAACACAATAACTGAAAATACCAAAAAATGAAGCCATGAAACAATAATTGGAAGAAAAAGCAGCAATGCCAATTCATCCAAAGTGTTTTGTGGCTTTTTTTATTACAGATAAAAAGAAGGAGGACACTATGGGGAAACGAACAAGAGACGAGGTAATCTACTCTCGTGTGGATTACCGTGTAAAGCAGGAATTTGAATCACAGATGAAGGAGAGCGGATACAAAACTTCCGCTGATTTCATCGACTATCTGCTCCGTGTTAACAAGGGCAGGCAGATTGACGGGACAACATTAAAGCAGTTTATGGAGGTCATGAATGAGGTCTGCCATGAACTGAAAAAGCAGGGTGTCAATATCAACCAGTTAGCAAGGAATATCAATGCCTATCCGGATTTGCTCTCGATGACAGCCTTTGGACCGTTCCAAAGAGTATTCTTGCGATTGGAAGACTCGGTATTAAAGCTATATGAAAAGGTGGTGAATTAGATGGCAGTATATGGAAATGTCAATGTAAAATATGCTCCATGTAAGTCTGTGGCACAGCTTCACAGTGCTGCAGATTATATCCTAGGGCAGAAGAAGGAACAGCTAAGCTCCGGTGTTATCAAGACAAAGTCGGAGTTATATAATGCCTTTGGATGCAACCGGGATAACTTTGCGAACAGCGTTCTGATGACAAGGAAAATGCATCAGAAGAAGTACAGCCGGTTCTTTCCGCGGGACATTCTGGCACAGAAACTGTCCATATCCTTTCATCCGGAGGACAATGATAAGCTGACTTATGCAGATGCTTACAAGATGGCAGAGGACTTTGCTCATGAGTTCTTCTGGAAAAAGGGCTTTGAGGTATTGTTTGCAGTGCATGTGGATACGGAGCACGTTCATGTTCATTTTTTGGTAAATAACTGTAATCAGAAGGATGGTTCTTCCTTTCGGAGAGGTCCGAAGGAACTGGTGGAAATGTCGGAGTATTTTGGAGAACAGTGCAGGAGCCGGGGCTTGACACACTCTGTCCGTGACAGCTTCTACAATCCCGATAAGACTAGAGAAGAACGCACATTAGCGGAAAACCAGATGCAAAAACGTGGAAAACTTTCTTTCAAGGATGAAATGCGTGTGTATATCAGGCTTGCCATGAATGATACGACCACGAAGAACATCTATGATGTGGTAAATATGCTTGAGAGAACCTATCACATGAATGTCCGCTTAAAGGGGAATACCATCAGTTATGCCCTTCCCTATCGCAGCAGCAATGGTGGCAAAGTACAGGCAGTACGAGGAAGCAAGTTGGGTAAACGATTTACAGTTGCAGGTATCAAGGAGTATTTGAAGCAGAAGGAAAAAGAAGACTGGTTCGATTATCCAAGACAGGAGCAGGACATCGAACATTCAAGCCAGTCCATGAAGGATTATTCCAGATGGGAAGAGGATGAGGACGAAGTGAAGGAGTCTGCTTCTAAGGCTAAAAAGCAGGTACCAACACAGGAGTCACAGCCGACCAGAAAACCGGATGTTTCTGTATATGAGGCATACGACGAGTTTCAGGAAAAACATGAGATACCAGAGAATGACGAGTCTTTCTTTTATGGTGCTGCATTTGATGACTTCAATAAAGAGTGGCAGGGACTTGATGCAGGCGCAGGCTCGGTAAGTACTGAGTTTGGCACAACAAATAACTCAACCGACGCAAAACCAGATAATGAGGATGAGTTAGACGAATTACTTGATAACAATTCGTCAATTGTGCCGGTTCAAAATAAGCCATTTCCATCTCCGGCAGAATACCGCAAACTCTCTTTGGAAGAACGTGCCAAACTACTCCCGCCACCTTCGGATGACCGAATGGAAGAACTAAAGAAGTATCAGGATAGAATGGGATATACCGAAGAATCCATGCGGAGTATGCGTTACAAGATGTCCGTCTATGATGATTTTACTGAGGAATATGATTACCGCGTACGATACAGCAGGAATCATCCATCAGAGGAACAGAAACAATCAAAGGAAGCGAAAGAAGAACAGATTATACCACTAGTAAGGAGAAAAGGAAGAGAACGTTAATTTACCGATGTAGTATCATTTCCTGTAAATCTTTTTTTACCTTTGTATACTTTGGAACAGGAATATTAATCACTGTTCCAAAGACGAGTTCTATCTGCTGCGGAAGCAGTATCATCTTCCTACACTGGATATAAGGCAGATAGTGAGATGACAGCGAATACTTATACACTGCGATATGAGTCTTCAGGAAGTGAAGAAGCAGTCATTAGCCTGGATGAAACTGAGGTTCAGGTAACTAATGCAAGCGGAAAAATACCTGATGGTATAGAATAATAACGATGTGTATGCAATGATGATTGACGCTAACAGCAAGACAGTGAATGCCAGTGATATTGTTATGGGTAGTCGATTAAAGAACTTTAATAACTGCAAGGTGTGGATTGAATCAACGAATAATAGAATCACTACAGCGAAGATGGCAATACAGCCTACATTAACAACCATCAATTCTGTGGCTGTAACGGATATTGAGTTCACTCAAGTATTATAGGCACATGGAAGCAATTTTAATTCCATACAGAAATACGCTAAAAAACAAAGAAAAAGGAAATGTTAGAACAGACAGGAAGCAAGGAAGCCAGAAATAGATATGGATTAGCAAAGAAAAAAAGCAATAAATGAAGCATAAGTGAAAAGCGACAGAAGGTGCGAAAAGCATTTTATGCTACCTCTTTCAACATTTAAAATGATAATGTAAAAGTAAGTGTTTGTTTAAGATAGTAATTTGAAAAAAGTTGATACTAAAAAAACGAAATACACAAAAACTACAAGAAAAACTGATAAAATAAAAAAAACGGAAAATAAGAGGTAGCTAAGAATGAAAAAAATTTTAATTATAGAAGATGATTTGGATATTCAAGAGCTGATACAGTTTTTTTTAGAGGATCAAGGATATGAAGTGATTACGGCATCTGATGGAATAGATGGTATTGCGGTTTTTCTGAAAGAACAAATTGACTTGATACTGCTCGATATTTTACTTCCTAAAATGGATGGGTATGCAGTTTGTGAACTAATACGAAAAGAATCGGAAGTACCAATCATTATGATAAGTGCATTGGGAAGAGAAGAAGACCAGATAAAGGGATTTGAAATGCAAATAGATGACTATATCCCCAAGCCGATTTCTCTTCCAATTATGATAAAAAAAATAGAAGCTGTTCTGCGTAGATATGAAGTAGTAGATATAACAAAAGATCACGAGTTAAAATACAGGGAGATAATATTGATTTTAGGAAATTATCAAGTGAAAATAGGAAAAAAGTTAATTGATTTGACACAGAAAGAATATGAAATTTTGAAAGAATTGATTGAAAATCAGGGATGCGTGATAACAAGAGAGAGCTTTTTAAATCGTCTATGGAAATATGAATTTGAAGGTGAAGAACGTGCAGTTGACAATCATATCAAAAATTTGCGGAGAAAATTGGGAAAAGCGGGGGATTATATAAAAACGGTAAGAGGGGTGGGGTATCGAATTGATAAAGCTAATTAGAGAACATTTGTCTACAAAAATATTTATAATTACAGTATGCTTATTGATTACTGTTGGTGGTGCAATTTATGGAATGGTTGCATTGGGGATGTCACGGAGCTATTTTTTAGAGTTGGATAGAAGTTTGAGTAACCAGACGGAAAAAATGGTACTTCAATTATCGAATACTTCAGTGCAGGAAATAGATGGTATATTAAAAATGTTTGCGTTGGAGCATGGAATTTCTATTGTATTAAAAGATAGTGACGAAAAGGTACTTGGTATATATGGAGATATGGAATATTCACTGGCTCCTGGAACAGATGTAGAAGATATTCTGTTAGGCAGTGGGATAACGGAATCTTATTCCTGTAAGTTAACGAATGGAAAAACATATTGGATTCAAGTGTTTGGAAACAAGGAGAAAGTAAATATTGGACTGGAATCATTAAAAAGAATTTTACCTATGTTGGGGGCTATTACTTTTTTGGCAGCATTAGCTATTGCTGCTTTATACACAAAATATATTACGCGTTCAATTTTAAAGGTGAGTGAAGTTTCAAAAAAAATGGCAAATCTTGATTTTCGAGTTCGATATACAGAAGACCGGAGGGACGAGATTGGAATTTTGGGAGAAAATCTGAACAAACTTTCGGAAAAATTAGAGAGTGCTTTGGATGAATTGAAAGAAAAAAATACTGATTTAGAGAAAAGCATCAAACTTGAGCAGCAACTGGAACAACAACAAATGGCTTTTTTTTCGGCTGTTTCGCATGAATTAAAAACTCCGATTACAATTCTAAAAGGACAAATTCAGGGAATGTTATTAGAAGTAGGGGGATATAAAGACCGAGATAGATATTTAAAACGTTCTTTTGAAGTAGTTAATTCTATGGAGAATATGGTGCAGGAAATTCTGTATGTTTCAAAAATTAGAACATCGGGATTTGAGTTGAAATTGATAGATATACCACTTCACCAACTTGTTGAGAATGTGATTAAAGAGCAGGAAGATATGGCTATTGATAGGGGATTACAGTTTCATATACGGATAGAAGAATCAACTTGGATACGGGCAGATGAAGCTCTTTTCACGAAGGTCATAAGTAATGTGGTAGGAAATGCAATTAAATATACGAATGAGGATGGAAATATATGGGTTGGAGTGTATAAAAGAGGTGAAGAAATAATTTTTTGGATTGAAAATGAAACGGAATCTATTGATGAGAAAGAAATTCCAAAATTATGTGATGCATTTTATCGTATTGATAAATCCAGAAATAAAAGAACTGGTGGAAGCGGCTTGGGATTATATATTACAAAAATGATTTTAGAACAGCATCAGTTTCCTTATTGTATTGAAAATACAGAAAAAGGCATAAAAGTGGAAATAAGATGTTATGAATCAACCAGAAGGCTGTTGTGACTGAAAATCACAACAGCCTTTATACATATAAAATACATAAAAAAAACGGGAAAATCATACATTCAATTTTTATAATATGAAGAAAAAATATGGAGGACTTATAAATGAAAAAAAAAATATGTATAGTATTATGTTTGGGTTGTATAGGAACCTTATCAATTGTTGGGTGCAGCAATAAAAAATTTGATTCAAAAGTAACGGGGGATAATCAAATATCAAGTAGTAATGCTGATGACAAAGAAAACTCAGCAGACGATTCAGAAGTGTTGGCAAATGCAGATTTGTGTGGAGCTGTTTTGGAATTTTCAGACACAGGATGTAATATCAGCATAGGGACGCAGACGGATGATGCAGAAATGGTTACTGCTCCGGGAGCGGTTGTTGAAGAACTGAATCAGGTGAAAATAGTATATGGAGAAAATACCTATTTTCAGATTTCTCATTCAACGATGACGGGTATTACGCTTGAGGATTGCCGGAAAGAAGAAGTGAAAAAGCAGTCAATGCTCTATCTGTATGGGGATTACCAGGAGGATGGTACGTTTTTGGCTAAAAGGGTAATTATTGACCGATTTGAAAAGGAAGAGAACAGGAATGAATTTTGCAGAAAGAGCATTCCACTACCTTTTTAGGAAAAAAGGAAAGGCGATTATCTTGTTTTGGGTATTGCTTATTACCGAAACAATGATTTTATCTACTGTCACTATATTACGGGTATCCGAAGCAGCAAGAATTGAACTATTAGGGAAATCAAAAGCGAAATTGTTGATCGAACGGGAAAAAGCGAAGGAATTGTTTACGGATGATGAATACAAAAAACTTGAGAAGCTGGAAAATGTGAAGGCGGTAAATCGAGTAGCAGAAGTGCAGTTATATCCAATGGATTTTAAAATTATAACGAAAAGTGAGAGTGTTGATGCAGACAACCAAAAATTGCGCATAATGGCCTACGATAGCCTTGAAGATGATGGCCCCTTTGCTGACGGGCAAATTCATCTGACGAAAGGAAACTATCCTCACAAAGAAGGTGAAATAGTAGTAAATCAGTTTCTTGCAGAAGTAAATCAATGGGAAATAGGGGAAACTGTTTGTTTCAAATCTCATTCAGGTGAACAATCACAGGCAAGCATATCAGGAATCTATATTTCGGGTATAGAAGAAAAGCAAGGGAAGGAACCATTAGCAGTAAACAGAATTGAAAATACAATTTATGGAAAACCCGAGTTCGTATGTCATTTACAAGAAACGTGCGGATATGAAAACTTAATCGTATATGTAGATAATCCAGAGCAGTTGAACAGAACACAGCTAGAAGTAACACGCATTTTGAAAAACTATAGAGTGATGAAAGCAGATAACCTGTTTCAGAAAATGGAAATTCCGCTCTTACAAGTTGTTAGGGTTGTAAAAATGATGTTGGGATTATCGGTTGTATCGTCTGTACTTGTAATAACATTGCTTTTGTCTATGTGGATGAGAGCCAGAAAGAAAGAAATAGCAATTTATGTGAGTCTTGGAAAAACAAAAGTAGATTTGTTTATGCAGATTATTTTGGAATGCTTTTCAGTATTTGGATTTTCTACAATAACAGCTCTTTATACTGGAGATAAGATGCTGATAGTATTGGAAAAGTTTTTAGATTGGAAAAGTATTGGGGCTTTTACATCTATGCAAATATATGCACAAAATAAAGATATATGTTATCTCATATTATCAGGAACAATAATTTTATTGCTTTCTATTTCTATTTCACTTTTTCCAATATTATGTACAAAGCCAAAAAAAATTTTAGCAGAAATGGAGGGATAACATGAATGTTTTACAAAGAGGAGTACGTTCAGTGTTAAGAAAACCGATAAAAAGTATTATTCTATTGTTTATTGTAATTGTTATGAGTGGCCTATTTTTAGGTGCTATGGCAAGCCGTTCAGCAAGTATTTATACACAAGACGCTACAAGACAGGCAATAGGGGCTACCTTTCGCATAGAAGGAAATGAGGAGAATAGGAGAAAGCGATTAGATCAGGCAATGGATGTACTGGGTGATCGGGAGGGCAGTTATGGAGGAGTTACTCATAAATGGTTAGAAAATGGGGCGGATATGGTAGTTACAGATAACTCATTTGAGACGGTTAAGGAAGATGATGTAAAAAAAATAGCTCAGGTGGAGGGGATTGAGGAATATAATTTGATAACAATAGCAACTGTTGTGAATCCGGTCAATTTTTCGAGAATAGAAGATCCAGATATGGATCAAAGTACGGATGTAGGCGGTGTCAACCTACGAGGTAATCGCATAATGGAAATGGATATGGACGTATCTGTAGGTAAGATTTCACTGATTGAAGGAAGAATGATTGAAAAAGATGACAGGGATGTTTGTGTCATCTCGAAAGAATTGGCAGAACTAAACCATTTAAAAACTGGGAACTTATTAAAGTTTAATGATTACCATGACAAAGAACATTCCACAATATACAGTGCCGAGATTATCGGAATTTATGAAACAAAGCAAGAACGAAAATCTATTATGTATGGGGATTCTTATCGTCCAGAAAATACAATATTTACGGATATGAGTTTCCCGGAAAAACCATCCGGCAATGAAGGAAATCCTTTCTATCAGTATGCTATATTCAAAGTCCAAAATGCAGGGAAGTACGATCAAGTTAAAAAGTCTGTACAGAAAGCGAATATAGATTGGTCACGATATGACTTGATTGATAATAATGGAAATATTAAAAATATGACAGAAAATTTTGGGCAGATGGATCAGATGAGTATGGGATTATTACTAATAGTTTCAGTGTCAGGTCTTGTGATTTTAGTTTTAGTTTTTCTGTTTTGGATAAAAAATCGTACGCAAGAAATAGGAATTATGATGTCACTTGGAAAGTGCAAATTTGAAATATGGGTACAGTTTTTATGGGAAGCAGTAATGATAAGTATTATAGGGATGTTGTTATCCTTTGCAATTTCCCCAATTATTGCAGAGACTTCAGCTTCATATTTAGCGAAAGAAACGCAGACCTTAAGGTTAGAACAGCAGGAACAGGAAAATACTGGTACCTATATAGATGGATATATTGCACCGGATTTAAAAATACAAGATGTGGAGGTTCATATAACGAAAGAAATGGTTCTGATGGATATTGGGATGATATCAGGTATTTTGATTATTGCAGTATTAGTAGCAGGAATCACGATAATGAAGAAAAGGCCGAAGCAGATATTAAGTGAAATGAGCTGAATAACGGGGTAGGAGGTTATAGAAATGAGTAAAAATGCAGGAAACATTGTTCTTGAGGCAAAGAATGTTGTCTATTACTATAAGGCGAATAAAGGCAAAAAAGTTTTAGATGATATATCATATGGCTTTGAGATAGGAAAAATGTATGCCATTTTGGGACCAAGTGGTTCCGGTAAGACAACTTTTTTATCGCTTTTGGCAGGTTTGGATTCTCCGACGGATGGGGGAATTTATTATGAAGGGGTAAATATACGAAAAAAAGGACTGCACAATTATCGAAAGAAAAATATGTCATTGGTTTTTCAGAATTATAATCTGATAGATTATTTGACTCCAGAAGAAAATGTGATGCTGGGTGGAAAGAAAGACATAGAGAAAATTTTGGAAGCGGTTGGGATACCGAGGGAAGACTGGAAACGGCAGGTCTTACAGTTATCAGGAGGACAGCAGCAGCGAGTGGCTATTGCAAGAGCATTAGCAAGTCCTGCGAAGGTATTGCTTGCAGATGAACCTACAGGAAATCTGGATGAAGAAATTGCAGACGAGATTATTAAGATATTGATGAAAAGTGCGCATGAAATGGGAAAAATTGTAATTGTCGTAACACATAGCAAAAAAATAGCTGATGTTGCAGATGTGGTACTTAAAATCCATGAGGGGAAATTGCATCATTTGGTTTAAGTGTATGTAAAGTTATAGTGTTTTATAGCATGAAATAATATGAGGTGAGCTGTATAGGAAAAATTTTCAATCAATCCAGGTCGTAAGTATGTAATCTATGCGAAGGTAACTGATAAGGAAGGAAATTCTGTTATTGTAAATTCCAACGGAATCGTGGTTTATGAAGATTCCGCTCAGAATACAACAGCAATCACCCACATCAAGGGTGTGGATGGCGACCAGACAGCAAAGATTATACTGAATGGAAATACGGTAAAAGCAGGTTCTACAATCATTACATTCAAGAAGAAGTACCTGAATACTTTATCTGTAGGAATACACACCTGTGAAATTGTATGGACGGATGGTTCTGCAAGCACTACATTTACGATAAAAGCAGCAACATCTGAGAAAACAGACGATAACACATCAGATAATACAACAGGAACTACAACGGACAAGACAAACGAAACTAAACCGACATTCCCTAAAACGGGAGATAATACACCGATTATGTTGTATGTACTGGTATTATTAGGTTCAGGACTTGGAATTGCAGGAGTGGCTGTTGCAAGTAAGAAACGTAAAAGAAATACTCAGTAAGTCATAAAGGCAGAATATAACGGGGATTGGGATATTAGATTTAGTTAAAATAACAAGTAACCCGAATTATGATAGTAAATTCTGTTTATAGTTACTAGCAAGTTCAGGCTTTCCCCATCTCTTATATAAGCTATACAAAAAGCGAGCTGTACTCTTGGAATAACCATTATCCGGGTTCTCGTTCATAACATCATGAAAGACAGCATCTGCGTTAAGCAGGTGCTGTTCTGCTATTACCGGCTGAGAACGAGTGTAGGCGATAACACCACGGTAGAACTCACACAGTCCATAATCGAGATTGTTTGTACCAATGACTTCCTCAATGGTAGATTCGCAGAAATCAATGACTTCAAGAGCAGAATCATATTCCTTATTCTGCACCAGCATATTGGTAAGAGTCAAAGTCTGCTGCAGGGTATCATTATTTTCAATCAGTCCAAGACCGGCATATTCCATGCGTACTGTGAAAGCTGTCTTGAGTTCTGATACGGCTTCTTCCCGTTTCTTCCGGAACAGATAAGCAGTAGAGAGGTTGTTGTGCAGGTTTGAAAGCAGATTGGCAGAACGGGCATCCGCAGTATTGGTCTTATGGTAATTTTCCATGAGGGCAATCGCCTTTTTATATTTCTTGATGGCATTATCATATTCCTTGCGTGGGAACAGAAGCTGTGCCTTGTAATCTAGCAATAATGCTTTGTCACAGGCAGAAAGTCCGTCGGTTTCATCCATTAGATTCATCACATATTCCATTCGATCGACAAGCTCCGGTAGGTAATCAGTATCCAGATACTTGTCAAAATAAGGGAACATATCCTGTAAGAACAGCAGATAGTAAGCCCTGTTATCTAGGATGATGTGTCTGTTGATGCTTTTCAGACATT